>Ga0256826_1001293_pt1 | contig 15618 bp, 12 predicted proteins | sample CV79metaG_FD_185975 | JGI IMG/M metagenome (GOLD analysis project Ga0256826, IMG submission 185975) | Hydrothermal vent microbial communities from East Pacific Rise, Pacific Ocean - CV79 | ecosystem: Environmental > Aquatic > Marine > Hydrothermal vents | place: Pacific Ocean: East Pacific Rise...
ATTACCGCCCATAGGAAAACCATACACCGCAATTTTTTGCTGAATAAGAGGGAGTCCATCGAATACTAAAGCTTTTGTACCCTCAAAAAAGCTCTTATCTTTAAGAGTTAAAACCGCTAAATCTGCCTGATGTGAGATATACTCAACATTTGCCTGATATCTCTTTGTATCGCCATGACGCTTGACCTCTATAAAGGTCTCATTAGCTACAACGTGGGCATTTGTCAAAATTCTATTACCACTTATAATCGCTCCTGAACCGTGAGAGTGTTGTATATTTGAGTTCCAAGGAGTCGCATACTGAGGTATTTTAGAGGCAGTGTAAATTTTTACAATAGAGTCTTCTATACTTGCATAGAGACTCAATGAAAGAAAAAATGAGAAGTAGAGTAATATTTTCATCTACTAGTTTATATTTCCATATTCATCCACTCTTAAGAGATAGACACCTTTAGAGTAACTGTTAGACGATGTTGAGTAGCCTGCTACAACAAAACCATCACTGAGTTTAGCTATAGTCCTGAGTAAACCAGCATCTCTAGATATACGAAAGCAGTGCTTAGTTGTAATCTTTCCTTTAGTTGAAGAAACCGCAGCTAGAATATTTGAACATGGTGTTTTCTGTGCAAAAACCTGCAAAAAAGTCCACTCATTGGTTTCAACGATGCCTGCTAATAGTGCTGATGATAAGATAGATATAAATAATGCGGACTTCATAAAGACTCCTGTAAAATCATAATATCTTATATGATACTACTTTTTATATATAAAAATATTTAATAGTTGAAATTTCTATATGTATTTTTACTTTCTTACAGGATGGTAACTTTTCACTTAAAAAACTCTAAATACTCACCTCTTTAATATCGGCAATTTTAAGAATACTTTTGTAAATAGAAGCAACTAAAAATTTTCTATTGTTTTTAATCTCTTCATCCTCTGCATTTACCATTACATCTTCAAAGAACTTGTCAAGCTCAGGCTTGAGACCTAGAAGTGCATCTAACTCCTCTTCATAACTCCCGTACTCTTTATTTGACACTTCATAGTATTTAGTATGTAGGCTTTTTTCTGCATCTTCTTCAAAAAGCTTCTCATCTACTTTCATCTCATTTGAGAGGTCAATATCTTTTGTAATATTAGCAACACGTTTAAAAGTTGATGAAATTTCATCAAAACCTTCAGAGTTTACAAGTGTGTTGAGTGCTTCGATTTTTTGACCAAGTTTTAAAAGTTCTCTCTCTCCAGAAGCTAAGACTGCTTCAACAATAGAAGGGTTTACTTTGAAGTACTGTTTTACACGCTCTAAGAAGAAGCTCTCTAGTTTTTGCATATCTATGTTCTCATAGTTTTTCGCGAGTGTTTGAAGTGTCTCAACCACGTTGAAAGCTAAGTTATGCTCTTTTGTAATACGGACTAAACCATTTACCGCACGACGAAGTGCAAAAGGGTCACGAGAACCTGTAGGGATTTGATTTACACTAAAGAGTGCTAAGAGAGTATCAAGCTTAATACTCATAGCGACTATGGCACTTAGAGGAGTTGAAGGAAGTTCACTATCTTCTCCATCGGGAAGATACTGCTCACGAATAGCTGTTGCAACTGCTTCGTTCTCACCTTGTGCGAGTGCATAGTAAGCACCCATAAGCCCTTGAAGCTCTGTAAACTCATAAACCATCTCACTCATTAGGTCGGCTTTTGCAAAGTTTACAGCCTTGCTTAAATCTTCTTTTGAAGCATCTGGTGTATAAAGCTCAAACAGAGCATTTGCTATTGTCTCTTCACGCTTTATTTTGTCGGCAACAGTTCCTAAACCTTTGAAAAATGCTACTTTTTCAAGTCCAGCAGTTGTAAGTCCATTTTTGAGGTCATTGTCATAAAAGAAGAGCCCATCTGCTAAACGTGGACGAAGAACTCTCTCATTTCCTTCTGTAACGTGGCTAAAGTCATCTGTAAGTGCATTAGAGACTACACAGAACTTATTGAGTAGTTTTCCATCTTTAAACACAGGAAAATAGCGCTGGTGTTCTTTCATAGAGACAATAATTACTTCAGGAGGTAGTCTTAAAAATGCTGCATCAAAAGAGCCGAGAAGTGCTGTTGGGTTTTCCGTAATAGCTACAACTTCATTGAGCAGATCTTCATCTATCTCAATTTGTACACCATTATCTTCTTCTAAAGTAGCAAAATTGGCTAAAATATTTTTACGTCGCTCATCTTGATAGAGTGTCACTCCGCCATTTTCAAGCGTCTCAAAGTACTCTTTTACACCACTCACACCAACTGCATCAAAATTACTAATACGGTGTACAAATGTAGTTTTAGCCGATTTTACACCAAAAAGCTCTACATCTACGAGAGAATCGCCTAAAAGCACGTTAAGCCAGCGAACAGGACGGATAAAACTCTCACTTGAGCTTCCCCATCTCATAGTTTTTCCAAACTCTAAAGATTTAATCCACTCATTGATTATCTCATTTAAAAGTTCTGTGGAAGCTTTACCTTTAACATCTTTTTTGTAGTAAAGTACCTCTTTACCGCCCTTCTCTCCTCTGCCTATCTCAGAGAGTTCTACACCACACTTTCTAGCAAAGCCATTTGCCGCAGGAGTTGGCTCACCATCCTTGTAAGCTACTGCGAGAGGAGCTCCAAAAAACTCTTCAACACTATCTGCCTGACTCGTTGCAAATTCACTATGCCAAATCACTAAACGACGGGGAGTGTAGTAGAATTCAAACTCACAAAGTAATGAGTGTTTTTCTAAAATATTTGCATATTTTTTCTCAATGTTTTGTAACTCTTTTAAAAGTGGAACAGCAGGAAGCTCTTCAACACCGATTTCAATTAGTAGTGGTTTTAGCATATATAGACTCTTTATATTATTATTATCGCGATTTTACCTAGATTTTGGTTAAAAAGTTCTTGTTTGTCATCTTTAGGCCAATATTAAAAAAATCTTAAACAAGACAAATATACTCTTATTTATGTTTTAATAAATGTTTTACTAGTTACAATACTGCATTAAAACACAAAAAGGATAAACAATGCCAAAGATTAACAAATACGTTGATATCGACTCTGTAGAAAGAGAAGCAAAAAAAGATTTAATTGACCGTCACTCACCATTTATTAGCTGTGCTGATAGTGCAAAAGCAGGAGAGCCGTTTGAAGTAACTGTAAAAATGGGTAATGAATATACTCACCCAGATGATTTTGACCACTACATTGAGTCAATCACTCTTTTTAATGGTGAGACTAAATTAGCTCAAGTTACTTATGTTCCAGGTACGCTTGGTAATATTAAAGCTCATAACACTACTACTTTTACTATTATCCCAACTGGTAAAAAACTTAACCTTGTAGCTCACGGTTACTGTACGAAACATGGTATCTGGGAAGGTACTCCAGTTACTGTTGAAGTAGCTCAGTAGTTTAAGGCCCTCAATGCAGGGCTTTAAAAAATTTCACGCACTCTTAACTTTTTATTTCTAAACCTTACTTCTTTAAATATGTATTTATATCAGCTAAAAGTTTTTCTAATTCTCTTGCAAACTTATTAATTAAAATTGAATGTTCATTTAGCTTTTCATTTCTAAACTCTTTTTCTAATCTCTCTGCAATAGTTGCAACTTTCTCTCCACCTAAGTATGCTGCTAGACCTTTAATATCGTGAACAAAATGTACACCCTCTTTGTATCTTCGCTCTTTAATAATTGAAGTTAAAACCGGTGTAGCATCACTATACATCTCTAAAAAGTTTTTCAGCAATGTAGCATAATGCTCTTTTGAATCGTTTGAGTTTGCTAAACCTAAATCTGCATCAAGGTCAGTAAAATGATATCTTTTTGTTGTTACGATAGGCTTATTTACTTGTGACTCAACTGCCGCATCATATTCAAGAGCATTATCATAATGTTGTTTCTCTTTTTTCTCTTTGTCAGATTCACTAAAAAGTGTAAAAAGTTTTTCATAAAGAGAATCAATATTTAAAGGTTTAGTTAAATAACCTTGCATACCACATGCCATTGCTGCATCTATATCTTTTTGAAGTGAGTTAGCAGTTAAAGCAAAAATAGGAATATCATCATACTCACTATATTCTCTTATTGTTTTCGTTGCTGTATATCCATCCATAACATTCATATTAATATCCATTAAAATCAAGTCTACATTTGGATGCTTAGACAAATTTTCCACCGCTTCTTGCCCATTATTTGCCATAATAAGCTTGAATCCAGATCCATCCAATAGACCAGCTATTACACGTTGGTTAATAATATTATCTTCAGCTATCAGTATTTCAATATTTTTAAAGAGACTCAAATCTTCTTTTGTTATCTTAGGTTTAGGTTCTACATTGGTCTGTTTTTCACCATAAACCTCTAAGATAACATTAAAAATACTATTTTGACTAAATGGCTTCATTATATAGCTATCAATCTCCTCAAGATGTCTTATATTATTTGTATTTTGATAGTACATACTCTCAATCAAAATAATTTTAATATCATACTTAGCTTTGATAAGCTGAATCATATCACTAGAGTATTTAGAAAGTTTTTGTTCATCTATAATTAACATATCAAATGCTACTTGAGAGAGTAGTTTATCTGCTTCTTCAAGTGTATTAATTGTCTCAACTTTATAATGAAAATATGTAAGCATATTCGCAAGAGATTTAATACTTTTTGGATTGCTATCTACTATAAGAGTATTTTTATCCATTAAAGATTTTGATGGAAGTCTATAGTAACGCTTATTATCAATTTCATGAATCGTAAAGTGAATTATAATTTTAAATGAAGTTCCTACATCCGGTGTACTCTCAATATCTACAACTCCACCCATCATCTCGACAAGCTGTTTTGTAATAGAAAGACCTAATCCAGTCCCTCCATAAACACGGCTTATAGAGTTGTCAGCTTGAGTAAAATCTTTAAATATTTCAGAAATCTCCTCTTCGGTCATTCCTATTCCAGTATCTTTAACTATAAACTCCAGTCCAACAATACTATCACTCATCTCATCAAGCTTACGTATACTTAGCTCTACAGTACCTTTTTCTGTAAACTTAATAGCATTATCTAAAAGGTTTATGAAAATTTGGCCAAGTCTTAAAGGATCACCTACAAGAATAGAAGGAACATCTTTCTCTATATTGTAAATAAGCTCTAAACCCTTGTTTTGAACTTTAAGTGAAACCATATTGGAAATATGCTCCAAAACTTCATTTAAATCAAATTTAATTTTTTCAATTTTCAGCTCACCTGCATCCATTTTTGAGATATCTAGTATATCATTCACTATCTCTAGAAGCATCTCTCCTGATTGTTTGATTTTACTAACATTAGAGTGCTGTAAAGTATTTAAATCACTCTCTAAAACGATGTGACTCAAGCCAATAATAGCATTCATAGGTGTTCTTAATTCATGACTCACTTTCGCTAAAAACATCTCTTTTCTATCTATATCTTCATAGCTCTCTTTTATCTCGGTATTATGCTGAGAGTTAAAATGCTCTTTTAGGTTATTATTTCTATTCAATAGGTATTTTATATAGAGAATTAAAATTAAAGAAAATAGTGCAAGAACAAGTGTTGCAACCTGATAATAATCATACTCTACACTTTCTTGCACATCAATATCTGCCGTTACCACTGCCGGAATGACTTGCTTTTTAGAAGTTTCTTCTTTCTTTTGTGTTGGAATAGGTTTGATTTTTTCAAGAACTTTCTCTACTTTCTCATGAATAATAATTGCTTTAACTTTTGGAGATTCTACTGGTTCAGGAACTTTTTTAACTTCAGTTTTCTTAACCTCTTTACGAACTACCTTCGTTGGCTCAGCTTGAATCTCTTCTGTTGTTGGGGATTTAAGTTGAAATATTTTAGCATCACGAAGAAGATTGTTTTTATCAACCTTATTTGCAAAGGCACCCTTTCTATGCTTTTTAACTACTTTAAGTAGTTTATTTAAAACTTTTTTATCTGAAAATGGTTCAATTAAACCAATATAGTACTTTCCAGATTTACGTGCAATAAAGTAAAAGTCATACTCGTACTGCAATTCTACTATAGATTCGTCTTTTTGGAGAACATCGATAAGGGCTTTTAAATCTTTATCAGCCTGAGCCTGATTTGCATATGTCCCTATAATAATTTTTTTATATTGGGTTGAAGCGGAACTTAAAGTGGTTAATAGGATAACAAAAAGTAATATTTTTGTTAGTTTAAATAGTATCATATAAGAGCTTTCCTCGTTTAATTGTAATTGATACGATAGGATAACATATTCATAGTGTCAAAAGAGTAAGTTTCAACGAATTTAAACCTTCATAATATTTTATTACTTAAAACTAACCGATGGAGAATCGATATAAAAGCCTTGTGAAAAATTAATTCCTAATTCTTGAACTCTGTTTTGAATAGTACTAGAGTGAACAAACTCAGCTATTGTTTCGATATTTAGTTTTTTAGCAAACTCTACTATAGTTTCAACAACTAATAGTGAATTCCCATCAACATCAATTTTCTCTATCAGTGATCCATCTATTTTTATATAATCTACACTTATTTGTGTAAGATATGCAAAATTTGAATACCCACTCCCAAAATCATCTATGGCAATTTTAGCTCCGTAACGTTTTACTTCAGTAATGAACCTCTGCATTCTTTTAAAATCTTGAATAGCCTCTGATTCTAAAAGCTCAAATGTAACTCTATTAGAAGCACTGCTCTCTTTTAATTTATTAATTATAAACTCAAAAATCCTACTACTCATTATGTCTTCCATTGACAAGTTGATAGTAAATTCATATTCACTATCTTCAAAAGCTTCAAAAGACTTATTTACAATTGCCTTTGTAACTTCACTGTAAACTTTCATTCTCTTAGCAATTGGTATAAAAACAGTAGGTGCAATAATATTATCGTTTTCATCGATTAAACGTGCTAAACACTCATACTTTACAACTTTACGGGTTTTGTTATCTACAATAGATTGAAAATAAGGAACTATGCTAAAGTTTTCAACAGCCTTACGCACTATACTAGAGTTTTTGAGATTGAGTTCATACTCATTCTCAAACTGCATTCTATCTTCATATATCCAAAAAGGAAGGTGGTTCTCTTCTGCATACTTTAAAGCCATAGAAACTTTTGAGAATATATCTTCATTAGTATTATTCGCACATGATGCTAATGTTAAATCTATATATATATTGATATTTTGGTAGTTAACAGTTAGGCTTTTAATATCTTCATAAATCTTTGTTAAATATTTTTTTAAATCATAAAAACCTAAACTTTGCTCAAGAACTATAGCAAATTCAACGGATGATAATCTGTAAACAGTTTTATCTTGCATTGCAATAGCGAGGTATAGAGCAACTTGTTCAATCACATAATCACCAACGATAAAGCCATAGTAGTTATTAATGGTTTTAAAGTTATCTATGTTTATAACAATTAAACCTGCATTTTCATTCTCTGCTAAATCTTTTCTGAGCTGGTAGAGGTTTGGTAGGTGTGTTAAGTGGTCAGTAAAATATCGACTAAGCAGATTTTTTTTACACTCTTTTATATGTTCAACTTTTCCAAGATTCATTAAATATAATTGATGTAAAACTTCATCATTTAGTTCTGATTCAGTAGAATTTTTTAATGAATAAAGCACAATTAATGTTTTAGATTTATCATTGTGTTTAAGTAGTGAAATCCTAACTTCAGGAAACCTTTTTAGGATTTCTAACTTTAAATTTTGAACTAAGACTGTGTTATGTATATAGGAGACAATATGAACGAGAGTATTACTTTTAATAACTTGACTAATTTTTTCAATACTCTTCATAACTTCGTTTGATGAGCTTATCTCAAAGTTATTAATTATTAAGTCATCATTCGTCATGCATACCTCTACTCTCTATAATTTAAAGAAGTATTCTATCACAAAATATTGAGTATTTTTAAATAATTTCTCTTTTGGACGTAAAAACAGATAATTTATCCAATAGCTACCTTTAAGCCGTTTATTTTTAATGTATTAAATTTAAATATAAGCCCATAAAATAGATTATAACATGCAGAAGATGGAGCTAAGAAATCAAATATATTAAGCCTAAACGAACCAGAGTTTAAATATACTCTCATATCTAATTTTATAGGATTTACTATTTGAAGTCATTTCAGAACCTTGTTTTACTACAAAATCTACATCGCCTCAAAGCAATAGGTTTTGATTATATAGACCCATTTATTATTAACGAAGCAACAGCTTTTACATCTCCAAAAAGTATAGAAGATTTAAATAAAAGTATTTCAACTTGTTATCTTTGCGACTTGAGTAAATCAAGAACACAAAGTATGCCTGGATATGGAAATACAGATGCAGATTTGATGATCATAGACTATAGTATTTCAGATAATAGCGATAAAAGAAACAGTTACTATAGTGGTAGATCAGGTGAAACCTTACAAAAAATGATAGAAAATGTTTTAAAGTTAAAAATAGATGATATATACTTTACACATGCTATAAAATGTAAGCCTCTAAATTCAAATATGCCATCCTCTTCAGAATGGAACTCTTGCAAGTCTTATATTCTATCTCAAATAGAGTTTATAAAACCAAAACTAATTGTAACCTTAGGTAAAGAAGCTTACTCTAAAATTAGTGAAGAAAATGAAAGTTTTGAAGATGTAAGAGGGCATATAATTGATTTTAAAAAGTATAAACTTATACCAATTTACCATCCACAATTTTTACTAAGAAATCCAGAGTTAAAAAAAATTACACTTAATGATTTAAAAACCATAAAAAGTTGTTTAGATAACTATTAAACTCTAAGTTCCAGATGGCTATAATAAGCTTCATATTTTTATACAGAATTATACTAAAAATATGAACTTTAATTAAAATAATAAAGAGTTGTTTATGAAAAACATTATATTTGCTATGCTTATATCCCCTTTTATACTATTTGGACAGAGTTCACAGGTCTCAAATATTCCATTACCAAAAACATATGTTCAAAATCTTGACCCCTACCCTTGCAACCAAGAGTGTATGCAAGATTTTATAGATAAAGACATGTTACTCTCATTTCTATCCCATGCTACTTCAAAACTAGAAAATGAAGTTTTAAATGAAATAAGAATGCTTAATATATCTATCTTAAATATTGGTTCAAACTCTTTAACTGGCCATCTTAATATTGCACTTCTTTTGCCATACAAAAGAATAGGAAAATATGCGGCTTCTACTACCAATGCATCTTTTGCTTACCTTATGACAAAAAATCACTCTTTCGATTTAAAAAGTTATAAAATAGAAAATGAGAGTAAAGAAGAGATTGAAAAAATGCTTCAACAAATTAAAGAAGATGGTTTTTCATATGTAATTGCTCCACTTACTCTAAAAGGTGCAAAGGCAATTACAAAAATTAATCCAGAAATTCATATCTATTTTCCAACTATCCATAAAAAAGATATTGCATCATCTTCACCTTATCTTTATTATGGTGCAATTGATTATAAAGCACAGACAGATTTACTTTTAGAAAATGCAAAATCTCCACTAGTTATCTTTCATGACAAGTCATCAACAGGTCAAAAACTTGCTAGCTATGAAGAGGAAAGTTTTAAATACACTTTAGTACCTGCTAACAACTCTTCAGAAGTTGACTCTTTTGGTGCCTACATAGAAAAATCACACAAAGTTCTTAACCCTAATGCAAGAGTATATAAATACTCCATTCCAAAAAGAACATCTAACTTGCAAGGTCAACTTAAAAGAAATGGTAAAATTAGAGGAGGAACATTCTTTATAAACACACCTATTATTAAAACAAGTATGATTCTGTCACAACTTACTCTTTATGATACATACCCGAGAAAAGTTTTATCAACACAGATAAACTATAGTCCTCTACTTCTCTCCATGACACAGTATGAAGATAGAAAAAAGATGCTTATTGCAAACTCAATTACAGAAAATACTAATTTACTCATTGAGATAAATAATCTACTAGGAAATGATATAGTATATGATTGGATTAATTACACAACAACTGTAGGTGTTGATTTCTTTTATAAAGAGATTACAGGCGAGGAGAGAGAGTATAAAATTGCTATGAAAGATTCTCAAATGATTTATCCTATTGAAATTATTAAACCTTCAATTTCAAAATTTAATATTATAGACTCTTCATCAGAAAAGTGATAAAAGCAGCTCTTTCGTTTCCTTATCCAACTTTTGAGGTTTCCCCTCGAAGGTAATATAAACTAAAGTTATTTCCATAATAAAAAGTTTTTTCTCATCTCTATAGACTGTCTGCTTTAAAACAAAAGAAGCAGCTTTCATCTCTAAAAGTTCACTCTTTATCTCTAAAATATCTCCAAGTTTAGCACTAGAGAGATACTCTGCAACAAGCTTTCTCGCTACAAAGTGACCATTTTTTAAAACGGGTGTTATGCCTTTTGCAAAAAATGCATCACTTCGTGCACGTTCACAAAAATTTAAGTAGTTAGAGTGATAAACTACCCCACCTGTATCGGTATCTTCATAGTAAACTCTCAAATTCAATTTTCACTTCCTTATCTATGCCTAAATTCTAAGAAAGTAATTATATAATTATTTATCTAAATTTTTATATTGTTAGGATTTATATGTTTAAAAAACTATTTTCTATATATTATGATGATAGACTAATACTCGAAATGCTACAAGCAAATTTTACTGGCATCTTGGCCGCTAATGTATTAGCACCGATTATTAGTGTCTCAGTTTTATACAACTATGTTCCTCTATTTCAACTACTTATTTGGTTACTTTTACATATTATAATAATCTTTTTTAGATTATATTTTAGTGAAAAGTTAACATTATCAATTTTAAATAACTTACACAGTAAACAAAAATATTTGTACCTTTATATTTCTATGGTAAGTGTAACTTCTGGTTTACTTGGTATCATCTCTTTTTATTCAATTTTTTATACAGTCCCAGATTTAAACATATTCACAATCGGTATATTAATTATTGCCGTGACTGCTGCTTCTATTGCTACACAGGGGACCATTTTTATATCATTTTTAAGTTTTATGCTCTTTAGTAACTCTTTTTTTATCATTATGCTACTTATTCATGGAGGAGTTATATTTAATACTCTAGCATTAATTATATTCATCTATATGATCCTTCATATAGTTTCCGGCTATAGACTATTTCTTATACACCAACACTCTGTTGAGTTAAAAAATAGATTTAAAACTATTTTTGACAAATCTTCAGACGGTATCGTAATTATAGATAAAGGAAAAATGATTGAGTGCAATACAACAGTTATTAAGATGTTTGGATACAACCAAAATATGGAAGAATTTTTAAATATACCACTCTATAAACTTATGCCAAGAAAGCAGCCAGACTCTTATAACTCTATGAAAAAGATGCTAACAATGCTAAAACAAGCAGAAAAAGAGATCATCACATTTGAATGGATGCATAACAAAAAAGATGGTACTTATTTTTGGGTCGAAATCACGCTCACACCAATGGTCATTAATCAACACAAAATTATTCATGGTGTATGGAGAGATATTAGTCATAAAAAAGAAGTAGAACAGAAATTAAAGGTTCTAAATCTTACTCTAGAGCAGAGAGTTTATGAAGAGGTAAGAAAAAATAGAGAAAAAGAGCAGCAGATTATTCAGCAAGGACGTCTTGCCCAGATGGGTGAAATGATTAGTATGATAGCACATCAATGGAGACAACCACTCGCTGCAATTAGCTCAACTAGTGCTTCTTTGCAAATTAAAGCACAACTAGGTACCGCAGATAAAGAGACAGTGATAAAAAAGGCACAAAATATTGCCAAGTACTCGCAACACCTTAGTTCAACTATTGATGACTTTAGAGATTTTTTTAAACCTACAAAAGCCAAATCAGAGGTAACATACACAAAAGTCGTAGAATCCGTACTAGATATAGTTCAAATTTCTATTATCAACAAAAATATTGCAATCTTTAAAGATTTTAATACACAGAAACTATTTGAGACAAATGAAAATGAGCTAAAGCAAGTAGTTTTAAACCTTATCAAGAACTCTGAAGATATACTTTTAGAGAAAAAAGTTTCTAATCCTTTTATAAAATTAGCTACATACTCAAACAAAGATAGTCATATTTTAGAGATAAGTGATAATGGCGGTGGTATACCTAAGGAAATTCTCGATAAAATATTTGACCCTTATTTTTCCACGAAATCTGAAAAAAATGGAACGGGATTAGGTCTCTATATGAGTAAACTTATTATTGAAGAGCATTGTCATGGAAAACTTACAGTTACAAATATAGATAATGGAGCACTATTTAAAATAACTCTTAGCTCTAGAGGGAGATAAATGAATACTTTTAATAAAATTAAAACCTTAACAGAAGAATCTAAAAACTTAAAATTACTTTATATAGAAGATGATGAGTTTGCAAGAGAGTCAACTCTTGAAACACTAAGTCTATTTTTTAACAATATTACTATAGCCGTAGATGGTCAAGAGGGTTTAGACACCTTTAAAAAAGGTGATTTTGACATAATCATTACAGATATCAATATGCCAATAATGAATGGAATTGATATGATATTTGCAATAAGAAAACTTGATCAAGATATTACTATTTTAGTTCTCTCTGCATATAACAATCCAGAATATTTTGAGAGTACCATAAAAGCAGGTATTGAAGGTTACCTACTTAAACCTATAGATTTAGATCAATTTATTTACCTTATTGACAAATCTGTTAATAATATTAACAGAGCCAAAGAGCTTGAGGACTATAAATGTCACTTAGAAGAGAGAGTTGAAGCTCAAACTACTATTATTAAAGAAAACCTCTATAGAGACTCTTTAACTGGTCTATACAATTTTTTAAAATTAGAAGAAGATATAGACTTAGCAGTTTACAAAACTCTTATAGTCTTTGATATTACTCAACTCTCACTGATACTTAAACAGTATGGAAGAATCTTTACAAGTAAACTACTCTCACAAGTAGCTATTACTCTTGCCAAACACCTAAGCAATGATATGCAACTCTATAAGCTTGAAGCTGATAAGTTTGCAGTTTTATCTAACTCTACAAACCATGAACATATAAAAAACTTCTGTGAACAAGCTTTAGCATACTATGATATAAGCTGTTTAGAGATTGAGGGTATCGATATACAGATCAACTTTAGTATAGGTATATCTCAAATAAACAAAGATAGTGACTCAACTGTAGATGCAGAGTATGCACTAGGTAATGCTAAAAAAATTGGAAGCCGTTACTATTTCTTTTATGATATAGATGACCATTCTATCCTTGAAGAGAAAGAGATTATCAAATGGCTTAATGTTACAAAAGAACTCATAAGGGATGATCAGATTTTTCCTTATTTTCAAGCAATTTTAGATATTAAGAGTAATAGAATAGTTAAATATGAAGTTCTTGCACGTGCACACTATAAAGAAGAAGTCTTAACCCCTGTCTTTTTTCTTGATGCTGCTGAAAAGCTTGGCATGACAAGTTCTATATCAAAAATAATAATTCAAAAAAGTTTTCAATTCTTTTCTCAAAATAACTATAATTTTTCAATTAATATAGCACAAAGAGATTTACTAGAGGGTTATCTTGTAAGTTTTTTCAAACAAAAATTAGAACTTTATAATATAGATGCATCAAGAATCACTTTAGAGATATTAGAAAATGTAACAGTTTCAATTGATAACAAAGCCATTCAAAAAGAGTTGAGTGCACTTAAGGGCATGGGATTCTCTATTGCAATTGATGATTTTGGAGTAGAAAATTCCAATTTTTCCCGTCTAGTAGATATCAATTTAGATATTATAAAAATAGATGGATTTTTTATTAAAAACATTGTCAATAGTGAAAAAGACCAGCTTGTTGTTAAGTCCATTGTCTCTTTAGCTAAAACACTTGGAGTAAAAGTAGTAGCTGAGTATGTTGAGAACCAAGATATACTTGATATTATTACTCAAATGGGCATCGACTATGCACAAGGCTACCACATAGGTAAACCAAGCCCAACCCTTATAACTCTTTAAGAAGAATAACCGCTTTTTAGTTGTGCTTGTTTAGCTAAAATCTGTACACTTTGTGTTATGTCATCTTCTGCGATATGATAATGCTCATGAAGTTTTTCTAAAGACTCATCAATTTTTTTACTTAAAGTATCACTCATAGATTCAACCTGCTTCTTCATTGCATCTATCTGCTCATCATTGGATGATTTTAAATTTCTTGAGATTAAACTAAGTTCTTCTTTTGCTTCTTTATAGTCTGATTTTATTCTGTCTATATCTTGCATCAACTCATTAATAGTTGTATAGATATCATGTAGTCCATGATTCTGTTTTTCAAGTTCATTCATCTTATTTGAAGAAAGGAGCATCTGCTTCATTATCATTTCACTCTGCCCTTTTATATTTGAAAGCCTACTCTCACCCTCTTGAAGTGATATGTTGACACTCTCTGTATGCTGTTTGAGAGTCATTATTTGGTTCTCATATGATTTAGTTACACCAGAGAGTTGCTGGAGAGTGTGTTGTGTAATTGATTTTGCTATATCATTGGAGATATTTTTCATACTGCTAAGTTTTTCTTTTAGCTCTTCCATATCTTCACTCATCTCACAGCGACTCTCAACTGCTTTTTGGAGAATTTTATGAAGTTTATTATAGTGATCTTGCTCAGAAACTCTCAGTATATCTATGTGTTTGTGCACCACGTTGTTGAGTTCTGGCATCTGTATTTCTCTAAAGTGTTCAAACTCTTTTGCAACATCTGCATTCCAACTCTCCATAGCATCAAACTTTTCCATAAATGAAGCTTGGTTCATTTGTATAGTATTAAGTGCTTGAATGTCTTTTTTAAATTTTTCTCTCACCTCTTGCTGTGCTTCTCTATCTTCAGTAGAAAGGGTTGTCATTCTATCTTCTAAACCAGCTACAAACTCTTTTAACTGTGTTACTTGATTAATGAGTTCTTCTGTAAACCTATCTTGAGTCCTTGCATTTTCGGAAACCTGTGTCTGGTGGAGTATATTCATTACAATATAAAGTAGTAGAGCCACTAAAAGGGGGAAAAAAGATTCGCGTAGAAGTAATATAACATCACTAGCATCAGGATGGATTATAAAGTGTACGACAGAGCTAATCGCTCCTATACCTATCATAAGTGGAGCATAGTTTATTTTATTAGGCCGTTTCAAAATAATAATTTGTCGTAGAAACAGAAGAGCCATAAATACAAAGGCTAAAAGTAAATCACTCTCAAACATAATCATCCCTCTATTTTAGAATAAACTATTTTATCATAAAATTTTATAAAACTATATCTATTATCTCTTGGGGATGTTTCACTGTAATTTTATCACCACCATCAGGGGAAAAACCCCACGTTGCAAAGATAGCACCAATCCCAGCATTTGAAGCGCTTAGCATATCTTTTGAATTGTCTCCAACCATCCATGCCTCATCTTTAGCACTATCAAACTCATAGTGGTTTAAAATCTTCAAAAGCATCTCTGGGTTTGGCTTAGACACTTTGACTTCATCCGCC
>Ga0256826_1001294_pt1 | contig 15606 bp, 14 predicted proteins | sample CV79metaG_FD_185975 | JGI IMG/M metagenome (GOLD analysis project Ga0256826, IMG submission 185975) | Hydrothermal vent microbial communities from East Pacific Rise, Pacific Ocean - CV79 | ecosystem: Environmental > Aquatic > Marine > Hydrothermal vents | place: Pacific Ocean: East Pacific Rise...
CCTTAACATTGACCTAATACGATTTATGTACTATTTCATAATAAATCTAATACTATCTATTTGGAGTAGCCTATGAAACATTTTTTACTACTCTCACTTACACTTTTCACTTTAAATGCGATGAGTTTGGATGAGAGTATTGCCTATGCCCTTGAGCATAACAATGACCTAAAGAAAGCAGAGCTTAGTCTCCAACGCTCAAAAAAACAGCGAGATGAAAAACTAGCTCAAAACTTTGGTAGAGTTGATATTTCTGCTTCTTATGACCACTACAACCTCTCAAGAACATTAGCACCTCTTACTCCTATGTCTATAGTAGGTTCAGCTGATGGTTCGTACCAGATTCCAACGACTCAAGACCTTTTTAGTGCAGGTATCTCTTACAATGTAGTTCTTTTCAATGGTTTTGCACAACAGAGTTCTTACAAAATCTCTGACTTGATGTACCAAAACAGTAGCATCCAGAACAGACTAGGTCGTCAAGAACTTATATACAATGTAAGAAATCTCTACATATCTCTCCTCTCTTTAGAAGAGCAGTTACAAGCACAAACACTTTTGAGTGACTCAGAGAGAAGAGTTCTCTCTAAGATACAAGAGCAACGAAAGCTTGGAAGTAAGTCAAAACTAGACTATCTTCGTGCCAAAAATGCTTTTGAATCTAGCAAAGCAAAAGAGAGTACTATAGAAGCAAACATAGAGATACTCAAGGCTAGTTTAAGTGCTGTGTTTGGTGACAAAGAGTTTGATAAAAGTGAAGCTATAGAGATAAACATTCACCAAAACATAGAGGATGAGACTCTTGATGTCAAAGATTTACAGAGATACAAGTCAACAGAAATAACTGTGCTAAGTAGTCAAAAAAAGATAGAACAAGCTAAGTCAACATACTATCCCGTTATAGACTTTGGAGCTTACTTTGGGCAGAACTTTGGTCCAAACGATACAACAAACACAGTTCCACTTACAAACCCTGCTCCAAACGCTGGTGAGACTACTATCTCTAAGGGAGATTGGAACAGTGAAGAGATCTGGCAACTTGGCGTTCATCTCAAATGGAACATCTTTGACTTTGGTTCTACAACAGCAAAATATGAAGAGTCAAAAATCTCTTATCTTGAGTCAAAACTTCAGAGTGACTCAGTTGCCATAGAACTTCGTAAAAACATCGCAACAGCAAAAAGTAAAATCAAGCTAGCACAAGCACAATACAGTAGTATGAAATCACAATACGAACTACTAGACGAAACAGAAAAAATCGAACAAGTACGATATGACAACTCTGCATTAACACTTACTGACCTACTAGCTACACAAGCCAAAAAGTCACTAGCAAAAGCACAGATGATTAATGCAAAGTATGATTATCAAAGAGCGATTTATTATTTAGAATATTTATATGAAAAAGGAGAAAGAAAATGAAAAAAATTATCTTAATTATTATAGTGTTAGGTGTTGTAGTTACAGCAGGACTCTTTTTAAAATCACAAAAGAAAGTAGTAGCACAACTTCCTAAGCCAACACTCACGCACTACACAGTAGAGACAAAAAATGCTCAAAACAAAATGGTAAAAGAGACACGTCACTTCTTAGCACAACTCTTAGCGAGTAAAAGTGCGCTTATCGCATCAAAATTTTCAGCAGATATAAAAAAAGTATATGTAAAAGAGAATGACATTGTAAAAAAAGGAGAGATTTTAGTAGCACTTGATGACACAGATATGAAAACAAGTATCGCCTCTGCAAAACAGCAAAAAGATGCCCTACTCCTAGATGTTCAAAATGCTAAACGCTCACTCAAACGCTCAGAAAATCTTTATGCAGTTGAAGCTATCTCACAAGAAGAGTATGACAATGCAACTGTTCTTTACAAAAACAAACTCTCTACACTTGAAAACCTTGATGAGAAGATAAAACAACTCTACTCACAACTTAAGTACCTCAACATAAGCGCCCCTTTTTCAGGTCGTGTTGGTACTATATTTGTCGATGAGGGGAACCTTGCACTTCCAGGAAAACCTATAGTCTCTTTAAACTCAGATGACCAAAAGCTTATCTTTAGTTATGCTCAAACAGCGCAGGCTATCGTTGAGGGACAAGATGTTTTAGTAGATGGAAAAAACATAGGAACTATCTATCGTAAATATGACGATGCAAAAAATGCCATGTTAGTTGCCGAAGTAAAACTCTCTAAAGCACTTCCAAATGCAAACAAGTCATACATAAACATAGATGTAGTTGTAGCACAGATGCAAGGGTGTGCTATACCTCTAAACGCCATTGTACATCGTAAAGAGGAAAATATCATCATGATTTATAAAGAGAAGCATTTTGAAGCTATGCCAGTAAGCATCATTCTTCAAGATACTCAAAATGCAGTAGTAAAAGAGTGTCCAACTCTCCCTTTTGCAACTGCATCTGAAGCAAAACTAACTCTACTTCCTGCACTAGGCACTATAGCTCTAGATGAGGGGAAATAGATGAAAAAATCATCATCATGGGTGGAGGCACTACTTCGTAGACCCTACTTTATATACTCCTTTTTAACTCTATTTATCTTCTTAGGGATAGTAGGCTACCAAAAGCTAGACAGAAAACTTTTTCCAGACTCTAACTATCCAACTGTAGCTGTTGTAGTTGTAAACCCTGGTGCATCTGCAAAAACATTAGCAGCAAATGTAAGTGTTCCAGTAGAAGAAGAGCTATACACTCTCGATAAGATTCGCCGTGTTTACTCTACTACTATAGATGAAGTAAGTGTTATAAACGCCGAGTTTGAGTACTCAAAAGGGATAGATGCAGCTTCTAGCGATGTAAGTAACTCTATGGATAAGATAAAAGGAAACCTACCAACTTCTATCTTACCTCCAAAGATACTACAGATCACTTCTGCTACTGCACCTATCATCACCATTGCTGTAAGTTCTAAGAATGGTACTCCTCTTGAAGATATTCGTCAACTTGCACAAAACCAGATAAAACACGAGCTTATAAAGCTTGAGGGTATCTCAAATGTTGATATATTTGGAGGTTACGATAAAGAGTTACAGATTATCGTAGATAAAGAAAAACTTGACCAGTACGACCTAGATATAAGTCGTGTTATGGCTGTTTTACAAAGTAACAACAACGACTATGCCATAGGTTTTATAAGCTCTAAAAGAGATAGATACCTTCTCAAGTCAAACGCCAAAAGAGATAGCATAAGTGCGATAAAAGCGATGCACATAACTACAGACATCACACTCAACGACATCGCAAAAATCTATTTTGGTCACTATGAAAACTCCTCTTTATACTTTGGAAATGAGAAAGAAGCCATAGCCATAGCTGTACAACGTGGACTCAATGCAGATGTTGTAAAAAGTATACAGAGAGTAGAAGCACAACTTCTAAAGATTCAAAAGAAGTACCCTGAACTACTCTTTGAGATAACTGACACACAGAAAGAGACTATTGTTCAAAGCACAACAAATATGTTTGAGTCTCTTCGTGATGCTATCATCATGTCAACTATAGTTGTCTTTTTGTTTCTTGCTAGTTTTAGACAAGTTTTAGTTGTTCTCATAACAATCCCTATCGTTTATGCTGCGACTATCGCACTAATGTGGATAGTAGGAATCGAGTTTAATGTAGTAACACTTACAGCTATCATCCTAGCACTAGGTCTACTCCTTGATGATACTGTTGTCGTCATGGAAAATATAGAAAGGCACTATAGGGAAGAGCATGACGAGATACATAAGGCTGTTTTTGCAGGGACAAAAGAGATTATGTTTGCTGACCTTTCAGGAACACTCACAACTATGATAGCACTCTCACCTATGCTCTTTGTTGGTGGGTATCCTCAAACAGTATTTCAACCACTTGTAGGAACACTCCTCTTAGCACTAGCAGCTTCATATCTTATCTCTATCTCTGCTGTTCCTCTTTTATCTTTAAAAATCTTGACTCTAGATTATGCTTGGATACTCAAATCTGAAGCATTTTTTGAGCGTTTCATAGGAAAAATAAACCTTATCATCGCTTCATTTTTCTCAAATGCTGTTAGATTAGCACTTGAGAAAAAAAAGATAGCTTTTGCTTACTTTGTGGTACTCATTTTTCTCTTTATTACAAGTGTAAAAGGTGTTATGCCAACTGTAGGAAAAGAGTTAATGCCTCCGATGGATACAGGTGGTGTTAAAATCTCTATAACTGTTGACCCAAACCTTCCTATAGAAGCTAGTAAAACTATAGTAAAAGAGGCAAATGCTATCATCGCAAAACATGGTGAACTACTCCGTCTCTCTTCAGCTATAGGTTCGGAAGCTGGTGTTATGAGTATAGGGAGTGGAAGTGGTATAGACCATATAGCCATTACTGCAACCTATGTTGATAGATATAAAAGAGATGTGACTATTTGGGAGATTGAACATAAGCTTCGTAAAGAGCTATCTCAGATTAAAAATATCTACTCTCTTGATGTAGTTGACTATGGAGCTACTGCGCTTGCTAGTATTCGTGCAAATATAGATGTAACTCTCTCTGGCTCTGATTTTGATGCTCTTGAAAAAGCAGGTGTTATGATAGAAAAAGCTATGAGAAACACACAAGGTTTAGTCTCAGTCTCTAAAACTTGGGATAACAATAAAAAAGTATATGATTTAGAGATAGATGAGCAGAGAGCAACTCTCTATAACCTAAGTGATGCTGAGATTATACGCCAACTTCAAGTCTACATTCGAGGAGCAAAAGTTGCTACATTTGGACTTCAAAACAGTAAAGATTTTTCTGTTCGTGTTTGGGTTGATGAAGCAAAACGAAATAGTGTTAAGAACTTAGGTTCATTTTTACTAACAACTCAAAAAGGGAAAATCCCTCTCTCTGCTGTTGCAAAAATAGTAACTTTTACAGAACCTTCTCTCATAACAAGAGAGGGTTTAAACTACACTCTTAATGTTTATGGTTTTAGAGAAAAAGCAGCTATCTCTCACATAATGGCAAATTTTGAAGAACAAGCTAAAGATATAGTCCTTCCTGAGGGCATAACTATGGAACAGACAGGAGATATTAAACAGTTTAATAGTTCTGCTGGACGTATGGTTGGTGCTATTATGTTTGCTTTGGTGCTGATATTTTTCACACTTATCACACTCTTTAACTCAGTTAAAATTTCACTTATGATTCTTATATCTATACCTCTTACTATCATTGGGGCTTCATGGATTATGCTTATCATGCACTATCACACTTCAATGCCAGCGATGATGGGTTTCATCCTTCTCTCAGGAATCATAGTAAATAATGCTATCTTACTTATCCACTTTGCAATGGAGAAAATGCAATCAGGTATGAAAAAACGAGAAGCGATGTTTGAGTCTATTCGGATTAGAACTCGTCCTGTTCTTATGACTGCATTTGCTGTTTCGGCTGGTATGCTACCAGTTGCTATGGGTTCAGCTATAGGGCTTGAACGTCTTGCTCCTCTTGGGGCTGTTGCTATCGGTGGACTCATAGTTGGAACATTTTTAACACTTCTTTTTATTCCTTTAGTTTTTATCTGGACTATCAAAGAAGATGAAATGGCAGAGGAGGAGTTTTAGCAAAAAAAGGATATAATAAAGTTATGAAGATACTAATTAGCTTTCTTATAACTTATGTTATTACCCTAACCCTGATATTAACGATTCATTTCCACCTCTCTGATGATTATAGATCACAAGTAAAAGTAACTAAGAGTGGTATACACGGTCTTTCCTACCTCTCCACTCTTTATAAGCTTAGTGTAAATATAACATCCCTTAATAACACTAACATAACACAACTCAAACGTGATACCCTTGAAAAAAATATCCTCAACAACATAAATACTCTATATTCTATACAAAAAGAAAATAAGAGCTATGTAAATACAACTTTTAACGTAAATCTTGAAAAATTAAAACAGTTTAATATGACTACTCAAGAGTACTATACATTTATAGAGTTGATGAGACTTGAGAACTACCGTATTGGTGATGTTTCTAAACTTCTTTTTCAACGTGATAGAAAAATCTACTTCTTAAGCTCTCTTGCTACACACTATATGCCAGAGTATTTAAACAGTTTTCTTATCAATCATAACATTGTAGAAGAGTTACAAGGTGATATTTACTTCTTTAAAGAAGATATTTTTGCAGAACAGAAAAAACTTATCTCTCTATCTTCTAGCGAAATATCTGCCATCATAGAAGGTGTGTCAGAGTACCAAGATACAAAAATACTTTTGACTTACATGAGTATCATTACAAAAGAGTTAAACAAACTCTCTCAAAACATAGATACAGATTTACTCTTTAAGAGAGATACTAAAAGTATTCAAAACTATCTTACTATATCAGATAACATTCTTTTTCAATCATCTTTACTAAACACTACATATATGAAGATTATGAAAGACAATCTTAATAGTAAACTTAGCAAAATAGAAAACGATATCATCTTCTTAAATATCTCTATTATCATCGTTGCATTACTTTTAACTATGCTTTTCCTTTATGCTTATAGACTCTATAAAAGTAGAGAAAAACAGCATATAGATCTCTTACACGAACAAGAGAGAACAAAAGATGCCTTAGCGTTTAAGAGCCGTTTCCTCTCAAATATGTCACACGAGATAAGAACACCACTCAACACGATAGTTGGACTAACAGATGTTATCAAAAAAACATACTTAACTCAAAAACAATCTGATATCTTAAACAAGATAAACAATGCAGGAGAGATACTCTTAGGTGTTATCAACGATATTTTAGATATCGCAAAAATAGAGTCTGGTATGTTACAGATAGTTCCTGACAACTTTGAACTTCAAAAAATGATTACAGATATAAAAGATATGTTTGCAGATGAAGCGAAAGAAGAGAACAACCAGATTAAAATAAAATATGAAAACATTCATAATTTCCACTTAATCGGTGACTCACTAAGAATATCTCAAATCCTAATAAACTTTATAAGTAACTCTATAAAGTTTACAAAAGGTGGAGATATCATCCTTACTATCAAAGGCTCTAAAAGTAATGATGTTACATTTGAAGTTTTAGATACAGGTATAGGTATAAAGAAAGAGTCTATCGAAACTCTATTTGAAGAGTTTACACAAGCGGATATGGACACTACCAGAAAGTATGGTGGAACTGGTCTTGGCTTAGCCATAAGTAAAAATCTTGTTAATATGATGGGAGGGGAGATTAAAGTTACTAGCGAGTATGGATTTGGTAGTACTTTTAGCTTTACTATTCCCCTACCAGAATCTAAAGAAACAAACACAAAGGAACTTGCAATCCAAAAACTTGACGATTTAGAAACAGAAGTAAATCAACTTCAAAACATCACTATTCTTATAGCAGAAGACAACAAAATGAACCAGACACTTTTAGGTATGTTACTAGAAGATTCTCAACTCAATCTTGAGTATGCAGATGATGGTGAGATGGCTGTAGATATGGCTAAGGAAAAAGCTTACGACCTCATACTTATGGATATACAAATGCCAAGAATGAATGGTTACGAAGCAACAAAACGCATCAGAGAGATACATCCTACTGTTCCTATTTTAGCACTTAGTGCAAATGTTATGCAAGAAGATATAGAGAAGTCCCTTGAGTCTGGGATGAACTGTCACTTAGCAAAGCCTATAAATATGGAAAAACTCTATATAGAACTTCTTAACTTTCTTAAACAATAACAGGAACAACGATGAAACTAAAAAGCATACTTTTAACACAGCTAAGTACAGCTCTTCTATTTACATCACTTAATGCTAGTGAATGTATAGATATCAAAAGTCTTAGTGTTGGATGGACCTCTTATAAAACTATGGCAAAGATAGGAGTAAGTGGTACATTTAATAAACTAGAGCTTTTAAAGTCTCAAGACACATCAACAATCAACTCTGCTTTAGTTGGCACAAAAGTAAAACTAAGTATGCAAAATATTGATGCTAAGGCTAAAATAAAAACTACTAATATTGTAAAATTTTTCTTACCAAAACTTTCACAAGAAGAGATAAGTGCAACTATCATTAGTGTTGGAGAGAAGAGTTTAGATTTAGAAATATTACTAAATGATAAAAAAGAGATAGTTCCTATGAGTTATACTTTAGATGGTGGTGTTATGCAAGCAAAAGGTGTTATAGACGCTCGTGACTTTGCTATGGAAAATGCTCTTAAAAACCTTAACACAAATGTTGCAGGTCATAAAAACAAAGGGTGGCTCGATATAGCTATAAACTTTGAGCTTATCTACACAAACAAGTGTAAATAAGCACGCTATCTTTTAAAAGTTATCCATTAAACGCTAGGTAGACTAAGGGTGGATAGACCAAAAGCCCTATATATGGCATATATTTATTTAGTGGGGCAAGAAGAGAGAGTGTCATCTCTTCTGAGAGATCTTTATCTATAAATACTTTTTTTATAAGTATCATTTTTACAGCTATATCCATAGCTTTTACACCTACAAGCATCATAGCATACTCATTATAGTTACTAATCATAAGGAACATCAGACTAAAAGAAAATGTCGGATGCATCAGTAAAAAAACAAATACATTTTTTTGATACTTTTCATACATTCTAGCAAGCATACCTAGTAAGGTTGTAGCTTTTTGCCACTGTACCTCATATATTTCAAGTGCGATATAGAGCAAGATGTAGTTTAAAAGTGTATCTTCTATCATTAAAAATATTCCTCTTTTTTAGTATGATTTAAAAAATCATTATACTATTTTTTTCAAAATGTCAGCTATTCGAAAAGAGTTAGCATAGATGCTCCAAGTGTATGGAACACTTCCCCCAGTTGGCATAAAAGAGGCATCTGACACATAAAGGTTCTCTAAGTCATGAGCTTTACAGTTTCTATCTAGAACAGAAGTTTTTGGATTGTTACCAAAACGGCATCCTCCTGCTACTAGATTTGGAGGTGGTGAACTAGAGATACTATACTCTATCTCAACAGCGCCCATCTTCTCTAAAACTTCTACAGCTTTTTTAGCTAAATGTGTTCCTACTTCTATATCACGAGGATGAGAGTTTAAGTCGATAACGCCAACTGGAACACCCCACTTATCTTTTACATTTTCATCTACACTAAGAGTACACTTATCTGTAGGAAGCCAGTCATTAAAAACTTCAAATGTTAAGACTCTTGAAGTTGTGACTCTTTTATGGATTTTATCTGCAAGTTTTTCACCCCACAGAAGATTTCCCTCATCATCATAAAGTTCACGAGATACACGACTTATGATATTTTGGTGTTCAAAAAGGAAGTCAATCGTACCACCCTTGTAGGTTCTCTTCGCATCTTTATATTCATAAAAATCTTGGAGACTACGATTAAAAAACAGACCTACTTTCATCAACTCCTCTCTCTGCTCACTAGTGAGTTTTTCAAAAATGAAACGCCCACTTCCACTTCCTCCAGCTGAAAAGATGAGATTTTTCCCTAGCTCTCCACTAGAGTTTGCGAGACCATTAGGAAATGCTTTACTCTTAGAGTTTAAGAGTAAACGAGAACTCTCTATGGCTTGAGCACAGAGAACAAATATCTTGGCGTTTATAGTATGTGCTACTCTATTATGAGTATAGTAATGTGCTACTGTAACTTTTCCATCTTTTTCATCAAGCTTATAGACAAAAGCATCTGTTATTATCTTAGCACTACATTTTTGTAAAAGTGCACTTCGTCCACTACTCTTAGCCCCACTTGAACATCCATAACTTCCACAAAAGTTTGAGTAGTAACACCCTTTACGATTTAAGGCATCTTGACTCAATACAGCACGAGGAGTTGGAATGGACTCAAACGCCAGTTCACTACACGCTTTATCAAACCACTTTGTAACACCATTTGTTTCAAGCATAGGATAGGGAAAATCAGCAGATGAACGAGGTTCTTGGTGTTTATGTTTTATAGTTTTTCCACTTACACCTATAACTTTTTCAACCTTATCATAGTAAGGTTCAAGCTCCTCATAGGAGATAGCCCAGTCAACTATGTTTGCACCTTCTATCTCTCCATAGGAGCTTAAAAGTTTAAAATCATTTGGCTTCATACGGTGGAAATAGCCACTCATTAAGTTACTACTCCCTCCAACTAAAGAGCCATTCCAGAAGTTCCATCCAGACTCTCTACCATCATAAGTGATAGTTTCTCCACTAGGAGAATGCTCTTTTACTATATGAAACTGCTCACTTAGTGGAGGAGTAAAGATATCTCTACGAGAGACAGCTAACTCATCCTTTGTAAAGTCATCCTCTTTATAATAGTCCCCTTTTTCAAGAACAACAACATTAAACCCAGCGTTTGAAAGCTCATAAGCTATGGGTGAACCACCAGCTCCACTCCCTATGATACATACATCATACTTCATTATAAAAAAGCCTCTTTTGCTCTTGGCTCTCCACCCTTAAACGCCAACCATTTCCAGCCAGCCTTATCACAGTTTGCACCATAAATAGGATCACCAAGCATAGCTTCAAAGATATAGTTCATCATCTTATACATCCATCTTTCACCCCACTGAGTTTGAGAGAAAGCTCTTAAAACCTCTTGGCGTTTGGATGAGGAGAGCTGTAGATAGTTGTTTTTATGAAGTTCCAAAGCTTTTTCATGTAACCACTTAACACCATTTTTCAAAAAAAGTTTTTCATCTTCTGTAATTCGAGAATGATGTAAAACTACTTTTTCTATATACTCAGAAGTTTTAATTCCAAGCTCTTGAGCCTTTGGAAAAAGATCGTTTTGCACTCTATCTATAGTATTTTTTGAGGTGATTACAGTTGAAAGCTCACAAGAGTTCATGATAAAGATAGCAGAGGAGAGGAACCCTGCTTTTAAAAAGTTCCTTCTATTTAAGAGATAGATATTATTTAGTACCGCACTTTTTTGCGCCACATTTCTTAGCACCACATTTTGTTTTTGCTGTTTTCATTGCTGCTCCACATTTTCCTGCACCGCATTTCATTTTTGTTGCTTTCATTGCAGTACCACATTTTCCCGCACCACATTTCATTTGAGGAATTTTCTTAGCATCTTCAGATTTTGCTGCACCACATTTCATCCCTTCTGCACTGAGATTAACTGCACTTATTCCCGTAAATAGGGCTACACCTAAGAGTAAAGTTGTAAGATTTGATTTTAACATTTTATATCCTTAACATTTTAGTATAAAGCATTATACACAAAATGATATAATGTCATATATAAATAAAAAGGCTTCCCATCATACTAAGTAAAGAGACTCTATTAGAGCAATTTCAATCATTTTGTAAAGAACATAAACCAAAAAATATGGAAGATGCTATAGAAAAATTTTCTATCTTTGGTGGTGTTGGCTGGGGAAGTGTAGATACTTCAAGAAACTCTATAGAACTTATAGAAGAGTTAATACTTCCTGATTTTAGATACATTCGTAATGATGTTACTGAACTTACTACAGGTATGCCTTTACACCACTCTATTTTAAGTGCTATCGCTCTAGGTGATGGTCAGACACATACAGCCTTCAAACGAGCAAATATTTCTAAAGAAGTTGGGGAAAATGCAGTTGAAGAGCTTTGCGAAAGTGGAATCATCAGAGTTGATAAATCTAAGGCAGTCTTTCACTCATGGGATGAGGCACAGAGTGTTTCAAACAAACTCTATTTTGCTTCACCATTTTTAAGATTTTGGTTTGCTTTTATCTCTCCAATTTTTAAGGGTATTCGTGATGGTGACTATAAAGAGTTTAGAGAGAGATTTGAGAATAGAAAAGCAGAGTTTATTCAACTTACATTTGTTGAACTTTCACAAGAACTTATCAAGTTAAACTTCTCTAAAGAGGACAAACTTAAAGATATAAGTAGCTACTGGGATAACAATATAGAACTAGATATCTATGCAAAAACTGAGTCAGGAAAAAGCATAGTTGGTATCTGTAAATATACAAATGCCAAAGTAAAAAAGAGTGAACTTACTAAAATTCAAGAAGCTTGTAAAGAGGCAAAAATAGAAACAGATATCATTATAATCATCTCTAAAAATGGTTTCTCTAATGAGCTTAAAAATTTAAAAAGCCCTACAATAAGACTGATAACTCTTAAAAACTTTAAAAAGCTAGTTGAGTAATTTATGTCAGTTATGACTCCAGCACTCTACTTTCTTCGTTCTAGTGAAAGTAAGATAGTACAAGATATGACAAAATATGCACATAAAGAGGCTTCTAACCTAAACATTTATTATGATTTTTATGGTTTAACTCCCAAAGATTTAGGTCTTTATGCCCTAGTTGAAAATGTTATTGCTGGTGCTATTTGGACTAGAAAACTAGATGGTGGTGTTCCTATTTTAAGTCTAGCTATTCTCCCTGAGTTTAGAGGAAAAGGTATAGCCACTGCAATGATGGAACAGTTTTTAGTAGAGGCTGGAGCAGTAAGTCAAGAGATGCAAGTTGAGACATATGAAAATGAAAAAGTTGAAAAATTTTATGAAAAATTTGGCTTTATAAAACTAGACAAAAGTACAATGAGTAAAAGCTTCCCCAAACAAGAAATCATCCGTCCAAGCGATGGTTATGACCCTAGAAGATGGATGGACTAAACAGACTTCTTCTCTTTTTATTGCAAATTGCAATACTTTTCAGACTTTTTTAAAAACTACTCTATAATATTTTATCAGTTGGCGATTATTATTGTTAAAGCATTGTGAGGAGTTAGGTGGGACAGGGTCAGCCTTATAATAAGGAGTAACAATGCAACCAACAATTGTAATTGTTATAATTTTAGTTCTCTTAGAATTAAGATTATATTAAAAAGCTTTTAGAGAGTTCGTAGCTCTCTAACTGTCCCAACTGATTGAAATTATATCATATAAATTATTTATCATCAATTTTAGAAGGAAAACTATGAATGGAACAATTTTGGTAACATATAAAATACTATGCAAGGCTGATTTAAACAAAACTCTAGCCTTAGAAGAACTACTTAGAAATGAAAAGATAGCAAAACTCATCAAAAGCGAGTATGCAAAAGGGTTTAGAAACTTAACACTTCTAGCTGACAAAAAAGAGAGTTTTATGAAAATAGAGACTATAAAAGAGCTTCATACTCTTGAGGTTGCTAAGGATGATTTTGCTGATATTTTAGTTTTAGCAGAAGAGGATGCAGCCGATAAAAAGCTTATAAAAAAAGATTGTGACAGAGTTGAACTAGTCGATATAAAGACTAGTTAAGACCACTCATCTAACCTAGCGTTTAAATCTACATAAGTAAGGTAAAGTCGTAAATCAAACTCAACTTGATGATAATTTGGCTGCATATATTCACAAAGTTTATAAAAGGCTTTGTTATGCTCTTTCTCTTTAAAGTGTGCGAGTTCATGTACAACTATCATCTCTAAAAATTGTTCTGGAACTTTTTTGAACATAGAGGAGACTCGTATCTCATTTTTAGCTTTGAGTTTTGAGCCTTGCACTCTTGAGATAAAATGGTGTGTTCCTAAAGCATTGTGAATAACACTTATTTTACCATCATAGAGTGTTTTAGAGAGTGGTGGAGACTTTTTCATATACTCATTTTTAATGCTCATCGTATATGAAAAGAGGGCTTTGTCATTTGAGATAGTATGAGATGATGGGTATTTTTTTAGGAGATGTGACCCAAGTTTTTTTGCTTCTATGAGTTTTATAACCTGAGTTTGAGTATCTTTACTATAGTGATTTAGGTATTTTAGTTTCATCTATTTTAGAAGTTTTACGATATCGTCTTCTATATCTTTAGGCTTAGTAACTGGAGCATATCTCTCTACTACATTTCCATCTCTATCGACAAGAAACTTAGTAAAATTCCATTTTATTTCATCCATCCACATAAATCCACCCTGCTCTTTTTTTAAGAACTTGTAGAGAGGGTCTGCATTTTGTGCATTTACATCTATCTTAGAGAACATATCAAAGTGAACATCATAAGTACCCTGACAGAAGATTTTTATCTTCTCATTTGAGGCACTCTCTTGTTCTCTAAACTGATTACAAGGAAAACCTAAAACCATAAAACCTTTATCTTTATGAATTTCATAGAGTCTCTCTAGCCCTGCATACTGAGGAGTAAAACCACACTCACTAGCAACATTTACGATGAGTAAAACTTTACCCATGTACTTACTCATAGAGACTGTTTTGCCATCAATATCTGTCACATTAAAATCATAAATACTCATCTTACTCTCCTTGGCGTTTATAAAATCCAAACACTAAAGTTCTTTCCTTTTATCTTTCCACGTTTAAGACTATCGTGCGCTGCATCTATGAACTTTGTCTCTATGGCAACATAAGCTTGTCTATCATAGATATCTATTTTTCCGATAGAACTACCCTTAAGACCAGCATCACCAGTTAAAGCACCTAGTAAGTCTCCTGCACGGAGTTTGTCTTTTTTACCACCCTCTATGACAAGAGTTACAAACTGAGGTTTGAGTTCAAAGTTTGTACTCCCTTTGAGGTCTGCATCTTCTAAGAACTGGCGTTTATCGTCTCTATACTCATCTGCATTATCACTCTCAAAAGAGTCATAAAGTGTTATGGCAATACCATCTGCACCAGCACGACCCGTTCGACCTATACGGTGAGTGTAAGTCTCTTGTCCGTGTGGTATGTCAAGGTTTACGACCATTGAGAGCTGTTTTATGTCAAGCCCACGAGCTGCTACATCTGTTGCAACTAAAATAGGACAAGATTTATTTGCAAACTGTACTAAAACATCATTTCTCTCATACTGTTCTAAGTCTCCATGAATTGCGATGGCGTCTATCTTTCTTTTTTGAAGATTTTCGGCTAACTCTTTTGCGGCGATTTTCGTGTTTGTAAAGACAATTACATTTTCAGGTTTAAACTGAGAAAGGATTTTTACAAAAGTATCTTCTTTGTTACTTGTTGCATAGAACTCTTCACTTATGTTGTTTGCAACTTCTTCATGTGTTGTTTTTACAAGTACGGCATCTTTTTGAATCTTCTTACTTATGGCAGTTATAGTGTTGTCATACGTTGCTGAGAAGAGAAGTGTCTGTTTCTCTTGTGGAGTAAACGCCATCACAGCTTCAACCTCTTCTAAGAAACCCATATCTAACATTCTATCTGCTTCATCAAGCACTAACGTTTGTAGGTTAGTGAGTTCTAAACTCTCTTTATTTAGGTGCTTTAGTATCCTACCTGGTGTTCCTACAACTATATGTGCCTGATGAGAGAGTGAGCCTAACTGTTTGCCAAAACTCTCTCCACCTGTTAGCATAAGGATTTTGATGTTGTGTTTAAATCTTGCGATGCGACGAAGCTCTTTTGCTACTTGGTCGGCAAGTTCACGAGTAGGACACATAACAAGAGACTGAACGCGAAACTTTTTCACATCTAGTTTTGAGAGTAGTCCTATTCCAAATGCAGCAGTTTTTCCACTACCCGTTTTTGCCTCAGCTAAAACATCTTTGTTGTCTAAGATGAGAGGAAGAGTTTGTGCTTGAATAGGTGTAGCACTTTTATAGCCAAGAGAGTCGAGTGTTTGAAGCATTGAGTCTTCGAGAGGGAGTTGTGAAAAATTCATAATGTTATCTTTT
>Ga0256826_1001295_pt1 | contig 15581 bp, 19 predicted proteins | sample CV79metaG_FD_185975 | JGI IMG/M metagenome (GOLD analysis project Ga0256826, IMG submission 185975) | Hydrothermal vent microbial communities from East Pacific Rise, Pacific Ocean - CV79 | ecosystem: Environmental > Aquatic > Marine > Hydrothermal vents | place: Pacific Ocean: East Pacific Rise...
ACAAGTTTTTCTCCCATGTAAACATCTAAAACGCCATTTGTCCCTGTCCAGTTCTGAATACTTCTACCCATCTTGTTTTGTGACTCTTGAGTACAAGCACTAAATGTAAACGCCAAGCCTACAAGCACTACCAAAATAATTTTCTTCATCTATGCTTCTCCATTTTTCAAAATTCTTAAAGCTTTTTCTTCATCATCAGTTCTCATAAGAGACTCACCAACTAAAAAGGCATCTACCCCTGCTTTACTTAAGTCTTCTAACTGACCATGCTCATATATTCCACTCTCTGCGACAATAATTTTACCATTTGGTATAAGCGGTATGAGCTCATAACATAGATTCATATTCATCTCAAAAGTTTGCAGATTTCTATGATTTATACCTATGATATCACTCCCTGCATATATAGCTTTTGTGAGGTCTGATTTATCATGAACCTCAACAAGGGCTTCCATACCTAAGTGTCTAGTATATGCTAGTAAATCTTTTAACTCTGCCTTTGTAAGTGCCGCTGCAATTAGTAAAATAAAATCAGCACCATGAACAGTTGCTTCTAAAACCTGATACTTAGAGACTATAAAATCTTTTCTTAGAAGTGGTATACCAACATAACGACGAATACCTCCAAGATAGTCTAAGTTTCCTTGAAAAAAGTGAGGCTCTGTTAAGATAGAGATGGCACTAGCCCCTCCTCTCTCGTATGCTTGAGCAATTGCCAAAGGATCAAAGTTTTCACGAATCACGCCCTTAGATGGAGAAGCTTTTTTAACCTCTGTAATAATTCTATAAGGGTCTTCCTCTGTAGCTTTTAAGTAAGGTATAACATCACGAGGAACTCGTGCATTAAACGCCAGTGAACGACCTAACCAATCAAGTGAGAACTCTTTTTCACGCTTTACTAAATCTTCTTTTGTTTTTTTTATAATATCATCTAAAATCATTGTCTATTTTTTACCTTTATTAATTTTTATGCACTTATCTATCTCTTTCACATGAAAAAGAACCTCTTCTTCATCTCCACCATCAAGTTTAACGACTCTATTCATCAACTCTTTTGCCTTAGAACATTTACCAAGTTTATAGTAACCCCAAGCCTTAGAGTCAAGATAAAATGCCGAGTTTGGTTGCTCTTGTAAAACTACATCTATATAGCCCATACCTCTTTTAATATCTAAATTATGGTCTATGAGAATATAACCTAGATAGTTAAGGTAAATTGCTTGCTTATCCTCTTTAGTAACCTTCTCTAGTTTTGTAACAACACTATGGAGAAGCTTTTTCTCATTTTTATCTTGAGCATTTTCATACTCAAAAATAGCACTCTGACCTAAGAAGTTAATATCAGAAGTTTTTACATACAACTTATCAGCAAGTGGATATGCTTTTTCATAGTTTTTTGCTGATGAGTATAGCTGAAGCAGAACCTCATCATCACTCTGAGAGTTCTCTAAAAATTCTGTTAGGTGAATATAGTCTCTTTTATATGAATAAATCTGAATGATTTTTGTTGCAACATCGGGGTTTTTATTTAATTCATAAAGTCTCAGATAAGTTGATAGTAAACCATCTATATTGTTATCATTACTATAAAAGCCTATTAACCTTGTGCATACTACTTCAGAGCATCCAAGCATACGAGAGTGTGTCTCTAAGTGTGCTATAGCTTCAGTTTTTCTGCCTAAGTTAACATATAGGACTATAGACATCTTGTCTAAGATTTTTTCATTGTTCTCTTTTGCATACGCACTCTCTAAGTATCTAACTGCAAGGTCATACTCTTGGCGTTTAATATAGATATCACTAGTAAGTAAGTAGTCATTTGGCTCTTGTGTTTTATGCGCTAACTCAACACTTAGAGTTTTTGCTTCATCTAGTCTGTTTAACTCAAAAAGAGCCACAACTTTTAAACGCACTAGAACTGGATCGTAAACGCCAACTTTAGAGAGTTCATCAACTCTCTTGATTAGTTTTTCATTATCTTTCGATATAAGATCATTCTCTAAAGAACGGTATAGATACTCTTTTCTATCTGACTTTGCATATAAAATTTCAAAAAGTTCTGATGCTGTTTTATTCTCTTTTAGCTGTTCAGCACGAAGAGCAAAGAGTATGTAAGTATCTTCATCTGCAAAAGCTTTCTCATTTGGCTTCAAGACTTTTGGTTCTTGTGTAGAACAAGAGATAAAGAAAAAAGTTACTGCTATAAGTAAAAGATATTTATGCATCTATAATTCCTGGACACTCTTGCTTTAACTCATCTACATGTGTTTTAAAGTAGTCCCAAAAAGGAAAAGTTATACACTGAGATGGACGAGCTTCATAAATTTTACAGCCATTGCTCTCTCTATCATAAAATACACACTCATAAGAGTCATCTATCTTATTCTCTTTTATGGAGTATTTATAGCCATTTTTGAAGAGATATTTTACTCCAAAATCATTAACACTTAGATTTAATAGATCTGCTATTGCAAATATTTCATTTTTAGAAACATATATATATCCACTCTCTCCAGTACAGCATCTTCCCGCACAAGTTGCACAAGCATCTTGGTTAAAAGCATATGGATAGTTTTCTTTTTTTATTATAGTTGACATTTTATACTCTGTGTATTGGCTTTTTTATATATGGCTTGTGCTTCTAGTGAATGTTTTTCATCAGTTGTACTAAAAAATGGAGGCCAGATTTTCATCATAGACTTTGAGCCATTTCTAGCATGAACTAAAACAAGAGAAGCTGCTTTATCTACTTTGGGATGAACAAACTGTACATCGACTACTCTCATTTTCACCTTGTCTAATTCACTACAGATAAGACCAAACTGTGTAGCATCATAACAGAAAATAAAGTGAGAATGTGGCTTTAGTAGTTTTGAGACATGTCTAAAAAAATCTGCCATTGGTAAGCTAGTATTATATCTAGCTTGTATGAGCATCTCATCTTCACTTTTTTTAGCACCCTCAGGATAAAAAGGTGGATTTGAGACTATATAGTCATATTTTTCATTTTCTTGAAAATCTAAAAAATTAGACTTATAAAGCTTAAACTCTAAATTATTTACTTCTGCATTTTTATTTGCATATTTTATAAATACTTCCTGTTTTTCAACTGCTTCTAATTCTACTTTTTTATTATCGCGTGCAACTAAAAGCCCCACTATTCCTGAACCTGTCCCGACATCTAAAAGACGACCCTTTGGGTTAAAACTATCTATAAAGTTATAAAGTAAAAGAGAGTCAGAGTTGTAAGAGTAACCTGATTCTGGCTGATAAAGTAACATACGTGTAAAGCCTTTGTTTTGTATCTTTAGATATAATGCTGTAATTATATCAAAGAGGCATTAAACTATGATTATTATTCCCGCAAGACTTGCATCAACTCGTTTTCCACAAAAAGTACTAGCAGATATTGGTGGTCTACCTATGGTAGTTAGGACAGCTAAAGCCGTTGCACATTTAGACAGAGTTGTAGTTGCTGCAGATGATGAAAAAATTATATCTGTTTGTAAAGAGTATGGTGTAGAAGCAATGCTTACTTCAACTACTCATAAGAGCGGAACAGACCGTATAAATGAGTGTGCAAACATACTCAAACTAGCAGATAATGAGATAATAGTAAATGTTCAAGCAGATGAGCCATTTATAGAACCTGAAGTAGTTGAGATACTTATGAAAAAACTTCAAAATCTACAGAGTCTAAATGAGCCTTTTATTATGGGGAGTTGTTACAATGCCATTAATGCAGATGCTGCAAAAGACCCAAACCTTGTAAAAGTTGTTTTAGATAGTGATAACAATGCTATCTATTTTTCACGTTCACTTATACCCTACAACCGTAGTGGAAGAGCAACTTACTTTGGGCATATTGGGATTTATGGATTTTCTAAAAAAAGCTTAAAAGAGTTCTGTGACTTAAGTGATGCACCCATAGAAGATATAGAAGGATTAGAGCAACTTAGAGCCATCCATCATCAGAAAAAAATTACTATGCTAAAAGTCACTAGTACTGGTTTTGGCATCGACACCAAAGAGGATTTAGCTAGAGCTATAGAAATCTTTTTATAAAATCTAACTACTCAAAACTTTTAATGGTGTTATTGTGTTCAAATTGTTCTTGACGAATTTTTACTGCCTTAAGAGTATAAATATTAAGAAGTACCAATGCTATAAATATTGAAATCGTTCCTATATACAAAGATAAATTTGGGAGTGAATAGGTCTGGTTTCCTTGAGTAATAACTCCCAATATCCCTGATAAACATAGAATGCAACACTCATATATAAAAATGAATTTGCACGAGTTAGAAGAGTAAGTTGCTTAATTTTTTTATCTGCTATAGAGTGCTGAAAATCATTGCAACTTTTTGATACCAAATTATTTATTTCATTGCTCAATGCCATAATTTGAGTTATTGTAGAGTTAATTAGTAATCCAATTAATACTCCTTTAATACAGGTGTTGCACCTTGTGCAAGTTTAAGTCTTGTTCATAGGTTCATATTTATAATAATAGCTGCTATTTCAGCTATCTCCTGTTCATCGTAGTACTCCACTAATGAGTCATGATAACTTTGAAAATCTTTAGAAGTCCCATCACTTAAAATATCACAATAAGATAAAGTAACTTTCTCTTTTTCTGTGTAAAGCTCACTGTTATACCATGAAGAGATATTATCGACCTTTGCCTCATGTATACCAAGTTCTCTTGCTGTTTTGGAGTGCAAAATCACACAATATGAACACTCATTTTTTGTGCTACCCTAAGTCTTAGCAGTTGTGCTAACTGTTTGTCAGTTTTTAAATCTGCTGTTGATAAACTCTATATTTTGCATTTGATTCCTTTGTAAATCTGTGATTTATAGTCTTATATATTAAGTAACTTAAAGAACTAACTTCTAGGTTTAATATAAATAGTATAAGAACCAAACTGCTCTCTCATAGAAAATTCATGTTTTTTACAAAAATTAGTTTCCATTATACCTATGAGATACTCTGCTTCAGTTTTTGCTTCTTCTTTAGTAGCAAAATCTTGTGTATCAACAAAGCCATTTTTTATAAAACAACTACATGGATTCATTACATTTACTTTATACATACATACTCCTTAAAAATCAAAGATGTCATCGAAATCAGCATCATCAACTGGTGCTTCATCCATTTTCAGCATACTACCAATTGTCTGACAGTTTACAGCAATGGTATCATTCATAAAATCAGCACTTGGTGCTCCAGTATGAAAAGATTGCTCTATCCAGTTTGTCAAGTCTTTACTAAATGCAGCACACATAGGGCCAAGTGCTTCTGAGTTCTCTATAAACTCAGGAATATGTGTCGACATATCAGTAGCAAGTTCACTAAGTGATTTTGCTATAACATATACTTCTGAGTATGTAGAGAGAATAGAACCTATTTTTTCTATGTAAGTATAAATTTCTATTGCTTCATCTTCTGCAACATTCCCACTACCTACTATTAACATCAAAGAACTTAAGCGTCCAGTATACTCTTCTAAATCTGACATATCTTCAGCTTCAATATAATCATAAACTTCTAAGTCAGAAGAGATATATTCAACACTTGATGCAATACTCTCTTCTTTAATTATCACTGGTTCGACAACAACTTCTGTCTCTTGAAGTCTTGCTAATTTAAAAGAAAGTTTATCAACATCAATTTTATATTGGCAAGTGACTTCATTTTTCTTAAGTAATAGTTCTATTACTTTTTCTGGGACTTCATCTATATTTGTAATTGTAAAAAATTTAAAATCTTCATTTTCCTCAACAAAGAGACTACTTTTAATGTTAAGTCTAATCTGTACTTCGGCTATTGAGAATATAGTACGAATTACATCATTTAGATTATCAAATTTCTCCTCTCCATCGAGAAGATAATACTCCCAAAGTTCAGAAAGTGCATCTTCAGTAGAGAGCATAAAATTTGTATAACGACTATAGACCTCTTTTGTAAAAAGATTAATTTTATTATCATTACTTATAGGGTGAGAGTTACTCACATCACGCGATTTTAACAAGCTTACATAGTTTGAAACTCTTCTATTAAATAAATCAGCATTTACTGGCTTAGATATATAATCTTCTGCACCATTACTAAGTATCTCTTTTTGGCGTTCATTATCATCAACAGCAGAAACAGCGATAAGCATAAGTTTTTTATGTTTTTGACGGATAAGTTTAGTAGCTTCTATTCCATCCATATGAGGCATCATTATGTCCATAAAAACTATGTCATAACTTTTTTCATCACATTTTTTTACAGCATCTAAACCATTAGTAGCTTCATCCATATCAAATGAAACACCTTCATTCTCATCCATATACTCTTCTAAAAGAAGGCTTAAAATCATTCTATTATTTTTATTGTCATCAACTATAAGTACATTCATCTGTCATATATCCTTTGGAGCATTTAAGAGAACCCGCATATAGCACCCTGTTCTTTTCAGTCAAATAATTTTAAAATCTATTTACAATCTCACTAACACATTTTTTATAATCTCTCATACCTTTTGAACGCTTATCTCCAAGGATAATAGGTGATCCAGATTCAAACTGCTGTGCTAGCTTAATATCTACACCTATTGGTGAGAGTAGTTTCTCTTTTCCAAATGAAGTTTTAACTTTTTCTACTGAGTCTTTATGCTCATTTATATGAGGATTATACATTACAGGGAGTATTGAAACATCTGCAATCTCTCGCTCTTGTGCTTTAGCACTCTGATAAAGTGCACGTAACATTTGACCAACTGCAACAACACCCAAATGATGAGGAACAAATGGAATAAGAACACTATCTGCAACCTCAAGTGAGTTTTTTAATAGTGCATCAAATGTGGGAGGAGTATCTATTACGCAGTAGTCAAAAAAGTCTGCAATATTTTCGCGTTTAAAACGATTTTTAAGTATACCTCGTAAGTCTGCATACTCATAAACATCAAAGTTAACTAAAGCTGGAGAGAGAGTTAGGTTATCATGAATAGTAGGGATAAAAGTTTCACTAAGTGTTGAACCCTCAAAAATAGAGTGAACACCAAGCTTTTCACTTGGCTCACAGCCAACACCAATAGAAGCATGTCCTTGAGTATCAAGATCTAGAAGTAATACTGAACCATGCTGAGCAAGACCACTAGCAATATTTACAGCAGTTGTTGTTTTTGCTGAGCCACCCTTACGATTACTAATTACAATGGTTTTCACTAGTGATAAATCCTTCTAAAACTGTTTGAAAAAGTCTCTTTTGTGAACCAAATTCATAACTACAACTATAGTTCTTTTTATATGCCATGATAAGTTGAAGAATTGCTAGATGAATATCTTCACACTCTTTAAAATTCAAGGCTATCTCTTCACCTGCTTTTTCTTGCAAGAAATCTCTAAACGCCACAACCTCATCTTCATATATTACAGATGTAAAGTTGGCTTCATTTTTTTCATAAGTTATTGACATTTTTTTTCCTTTACTTCGGTAATGATACTGTTTTAACTACATTAATTAAAACATTATTTAAATCTAAAACACCCTCTAACTCTAAGAATTCATTTTCATCATACTCATCATTAGTATTTATAAACTCACTCTCTTTAACATGAGCAATGTCATCTATAGCATCTACTTTTATAGCAAAAACTGAACCACTATTATCGTATATTAGTAGTTTTTGTAAAGAGTCTGATACACTATCTAACTCTTTTACAAAAAGTTCTAGTGCACCCATAGTATGCTGATAAATATTTGTTAACTCTACATTTAACATAGCTAAAGCAGACTCTTTATCACTAAGACGATTCTCATAAGCAATACCACCAAGGCTATGAAGCTGTTTATGGTACTCTACTAAACCTTTGAGTACTTCAACGACATGCTCATCATAAGCAGTAAATGAATCTATCCACTTTCCAAGACCACAAGCATGAGGATCAAATGTTTTAGTAAAATTTGCACCTGTTTCTATAGAGATACGAAGATCATCCATCCAAGATGTATGTGTTTTAGCAAGAGATTCAAAGAGTGAACCTAATTCTGAAGCATAAGTTTTCATACCTATCAGTTTTCTGAAACTTAAGACTTTAATGACATTGTCTTCATATGACATCATTCCATCTATATGAGCATGAGAATTTGGTATGTTTGTTAAGGCTTCTACCTGAATAATACGCTGAACATTTTCAATGTTCATAGCATACTTATTTCCCCCAACACTAAATACTATTAAATCTATCATAATCCTTACTCCCCTTATGCTACTTGAATATCTTCTTTTAATTTCTGAGATATTCCCAACAATCCTAATGGATCCATCGCCATAATAATCTGTCCATTTCCGAGTAGTGCTGTTCCACTAAAAAGTGGATGCCCTTCCATGATACCGACAAGTGGTTTTTGAACAACATCTAGTTGACCTAAGAAGTCATTTACTACAACTGCTAATAGATTATCTTTAATGTTTAGAACAACAATAGAGAGTGTTTTACCAACCATATCTTCTTCATTTAACATAGACTTAATAAATAAGAGTGGAATCACATCTCCACGAATGTATACAAATGGTTCATTATGAAGATACTCTATTTCAGAGTGTTCTATCTTAACAGTTTCACTTACACTATCCATAGGAATACCGTAGTGAATAGAGTTCATCTCTATGTGAAGTAAAGAGGTAACAGCTAAAGACATAGGAATAGCAAGTGTTATAACTGTTCCTTCATTTGCCTTAGTTGTAATACCGATACTTCCACCAAAACTCTCTATAGATTTTTTTACAACATCCATACCAACACCACGACCACTAAATTCTGTAATAGTTTCAGCAGTTGAAAGACCTGGGAGTAATACAAGTTCTGCCATCTCTTTTTCACTTAATGCATCTATTTGCTCTGGTGTCATAAGCCCTTTTTCTAGAACTTTACTAGCAACTCTTTCTACATTTATACCTGCACCATCATCAACAATTTCAATAATAATTCTATCAGACTGTGCATAAGCATTTAGAGTCACTAAACCAACTGGATTTTTGCCTTTCTCCTCACGAACATCCGGCATCTCAATACCATGATCAAGTGAATTTCTCATTATGTGAATCATAGGATCAGCTAACATCTCAATCATATTTTTATCTAGTTTAGTATCCCCACCTTCCATCTCTAGTTTTACTTTTTTACTAAGAGTTTTAGCAATATCACGAACTAGTTTAGGGTATCTATCAAAAACATAAGAGATAGGTAACATTCTCATGCCCATTATAAGGTCTTGAAGTTGTTCAGATAATCGATTTATAAAGATATACTTATCCATAATCTCTCGTTTAATCTGCTCATGTGTCATGCTCACTACATTATCTGCTAAGTATGGAAGTGAATTTTTAGCAACTAAAAGTTCACCAACAACATTCATAAGTGAATCTATAGACTCTTGCTCAACTTTTACAGTCTTTCCTACAATAGCTTTTTGTTTCTCTTCTTTTGGCTTAGTTTTTACTTTTGTTTTTGCCACTTTTGTCTCTTTAACAACTTCTACTTCTACACTTTTGCTTACTTCTTTTTTTGGTTCAGTTTTAACAGCTATTTTTTCTTCAACAATTTCTTCTACTTTATCTACAATAACTCTGTTTTCTGTTACAGCAGGTACTTCCTCTCCAAGCTGTACAGCTAAAAATGCTTTTACATCATCAATTGAATTAAGCTCAGGCATATTTGGAATATATTTTCTTGCCTTCTCTAATGTAACGACTATACGAAGTAAATCATCACTTGTTTCAACATATTCAATAGCTTTCTTCTGCTGTTCAAAAATATTTTGAAGTGTACTTTTTACATGTTCATTTATCTCTTCTGTTGTTGTTTCAAAAGAGACACTTTCTGACTCTTGAATCTCTTCTTCTTTATTTTCAGACAATTCTTCGATACTTGAATCTTCTTCTTGGGAGATATATGCTTCACCAATATAAAGTGTCTGAAAGAATTCATGTAATTTTGTAGTATCTTCATCCTTAATTAGTCCAACTATATCTAAGAAACGTTCTAATTTTGCATGCTGAATTGTATCTACACCAACTAATTCTAGAGAAGCTGAAACTTCTTCTTTTATAGTGTTTAAGTCAAAATCTTCTGCCATACTAGAGAGCTCTTTGAGTGAATCAATCTGTAATCCAGTATCACCAAGAGAAATAGTTAAAAGTTTGTTAACATCTAAAGGAAGAAGTTCAAGTTCATCTATAAAGTTAAATAGTGAGTCTTCTATCTCTTCATATGTAGCATATACAAACGCCACCATTGATGATTTTAGAAGTAGTCCATCTTCATCTTCTGTGCCACTTAAAACACTCTTAGCATTTTCATCACTCATACAAGAGAATGTACCAATTACTTTTTCTTCTAAAAGAGAGAGAGTATAAACTGGATCATTTCCATAAACCATACATGAATCATCTACATCAAAAGTTATTGCATAGAAATTTGCTGTGTTACAGAAATTTTCATCTACTTCACTGTTGTTAAAAGCTATCTTTATAGTATCTACACCTCGAAGAGTATGCATAGGAAGACTTAGTATACTAGACTCATCAGCTAGTGTAAATGGTAATTCCCACGATGATTCACCCTCTACTTCTTTACCCATCTGCTCACTTAATTTCGCAACAATCGTAGCAACAATTTCTTCATCTGCTTCTACTATTTCACCCGTCTCTTCTGCCGCTTCTATTAGGTTTACAACTTCATCAAAAGCATCATAAAGGACTTCAATCATACTATCTGCAAATTCTATTTTCTCAGCACGTAACATGTCAAGTAAATCTTCTGCATGGTGAGTGATATTTTTTACAGCTTCAAAACCAACTATTCCACTTCCACCTTTCAGAGTATGTGCAGCACGAAATACTGAGTTTAAAAGTTCTGGGTCATCACCACCAATTTCACCGATATTTTGATCTATGAACGCCAAGTTTTCTCTGGCTTCACTTAAAAACTGTTCTAATAATTGATCCATAATATCTCCCTTATTTATTAACTAATATATCTATATATGCTTGAAGTTGATCTGGCTTAATAGGTTTAGTTTCAAAAAGATTTGCACCTACTTTATAAGCATTTATTTTATCTTCTTCTTTTGCCTGAGTTGTAACCATTATGACTGGTACATCTTTATGATTCTCTTGCTTACGTAAATCTTTTATAAAAGAATATCCATCCATAATAGGCATATTTACATCTACAAGGTATAAATCTATTTCAGAACCTAAGCTTTTTTCAAGTGCTTCCATTCCATTTTCAGCTTCAACTATTTCCATACCCATTGTTTTTAAAATAGCACTGTGATAGTTTCTCACTGTCTTTGAATCATCTACAACCATTACTGTTGACATCATATTCTCCTAAAAAAATTCTATTTCGTCTTCTGCATGCTCTGATGCATGTTTACCGGAAAATCGGCTCTTTTTATCTTTGGCTTCTTGTAGTGTTGCCGTTAACTTCTCTTGTAATTCAACCAGACTCTCATTCGCTAAACCCTCGTCACTTTTAAACGCATTAGAAAAAAATTCTATATTTTTTTTCATACTATCAATAGCTTCAATACTCGCATTTAACTGCTGTGTTACTATATCTTGGTACTGCAGAGCAGTCGATATATCTTCATCTATTTCAAGTCCATTTTTTTCTATAAAACTACTCATTTTCATCAAAGAGTCATTAGATAGTTCTATAACATCTAACTGAACCTCTTTAATGTGAACAAGTAGTTCATCTATAGAATCAAGTATCATCATAATTTAATCCTTATGCCGGTAAACGAAGAACTCTAGTTATAGCTTGTTTTAACTGTGCTGGATTAAATGGTTTTACAATCCAACCAGTCAGACCTAGTGCCTTACCCTGCTGTTTTAACTCAGCTTTTGTTTCAGTTGTTAACATAAGGGTTGGTGTTCTTGAAGTAGGAGCAAAAGCACGTAACTCTTTTAAAAATTCAAGACCATTCATAACTGGCATATTAAGGTCAGTAACGATAAGATCAGGTATCATTCCAGCTTTTATCTCAGCTAGAGCAACCTGTGCTTCTGTGTACTGCTTAACTTCAATCGGCATAGAGTTTGTGCTCATTCTTGTTGAAGCTAAGGCTGTCTCACTATCATCTACAAATATTACTAGTGGCATAATTTATTCCTTTACTATTTTTGATATATTAAGGTATTATCAACTTTTTTAGCGTTAAATACCGAAACAATTCTACTCATATACTCAGCATGTCCTAGAAGAACATAACCCCCAGGATTAAGCATGTCATAAAATGTCATAGCGACCTCTTTACGTGAAGCATCATCAAAATAAATAAGCATATTTCTTGAAAAAATTACATCGAATTTTCCAAGTTTACGCATCTGTGCTTTGTCAAAAATGTTTGCTACTTGAAAATCAACACTTCCTTGAAGATCTTCTCCAAGTTCATAACCTAAGGCACGTTTATTGAACCATTTATTGAGGATATTTTTAGGTATTGCATGAACAGCACGGTCACTGTACTTAGCAATCTCTGCTTTTCTAATTACTGTTGAGTCAATATCAATACCAACTACTTCAATATCTCTCTCTTCTACTACTTTTCCCTCTTCTACAATGTGTAAAATCATAGAGTAAGGCTCTTCTCCTGTAGAACAAGGAGAGGAGAGAATTCTTAATGGTTTTGAAGCCGGTAAACGCTCATGAAGTTCAGGTAGTATTTTATCTACTAGTACTTCAAATTGATCTTTTTCTCTAAAGAAATATGTCTCATTTACAGTAATAGCATTCATCAATTCTTGAAATTCTAAACCCTCTTTATCTTCAAAACGCAACTTAAAAAAGTACTTTCTAAAGTTATCTAAAGATAGTTCAGATGAACGTTTGTCTATATATTTTGCTAGCTTATCATAGTGCTTATCTACTTCTAAACTAATTCCACTTTTGCGATAAATAAATTCACCTATTTTTGTAAAGTTCTCTTTTGATAATAGATATGCCATAACCCCCTATCCTTTAATCATTTTAACAGCACCATCAACAGCAAACTCTACATAGACTTCACCGCTAAAGCGTTCTTTTAATGACTCCAAAAGTTGGATATCTTCTTCTTCACCTATCTCACCCATATAATCTACTGCAGTCATAGCAACATTTATATCTTCTTCACCTTCTAACAATTCTACTAACATATCTCTTGATTCAGCAAAATCAACATCACCAAGTACATTTATTGCAAAGATTCGAAGATCTCTATCATCTCCAATTAGGAACTTAACTATGTAGTACTTTATTGAACCACCGAAATCTCGTAACATAGAGATACCTAAGTTTCTCACATAAGCATCTTCAAGTTTTAAAAGATCCATAATTGCTTCAATTGGAGCTTCATCAGGCTCCATTGAAGAGATAACAGAGGCTATCTTAGTCGCTACATTTTTATGTAATTCATTATGCTGAATATACTCAATTAAGTATTCACTTCCACCATGAAACTTTACAATCTCATTAATGATATAATCTTTTTGTGTATTATCGTCAGTAGCATTAAAAGCCTCTTTTGCATCATCAAGATTTGTAAAAGATTCTAATTCAGGGATATCTTGATCTACATGTTTTTTAACTAATGCCATTTACTTTCTCCTTATCTTAGAGTTGCAATTTTTCTAAGTATTGCTGTAAAATCTAACTGTTCTGAAACACCACCTCTATCATATGCCTCTTTTGGCATACCATAAACTGTCGCACTACTTTCACTTTCACCTAAGGTATATGCACCCTCACTTTTAATTTTAACCATTGCATCTGCACCATCATCACCAATTCCGGTTAAAACAACACCTACAAGACTTTTTCCATCAAATATATCTACTGCACTAAACATCATCTCATTTACACTTGGTTGAAAAAAGTTTTTACCCTTGTTCTTTTCTTCTCTAATAACTATTTTTCCAGATACTTTTTTTGCAAAATGCATATGAACGCCACCGCGGGCAACATAAACATGACCTGGGAGAAGTTCCATATTTTGCTTAGACTCTACTACTGGTAAGATAGAGGCTCTGTCTAAACGCTGTGCAAATGCAGCAGTAAACTGTTCTGGCATATGTTGTACAATACAGACAGGATGTTTAAAGTTTGCAGGAAGAGATGAACAGATTTGTTCTATTAAACCTGGTCCACCTGTTGAAGAACCAATTAACACAACTTTCTCAATATCTTTTGAACTCTTAGTTGGTACTGTTCTACTTTCTCTAGTTGACGATGTTGACTCAGCACGACGTCTCTCTCTTGTAGCTGGACGAGCCATCTTTCTTTTAAGTCGTCTTGGAGATATACGGCTTAACGAGTTAACTTTATCTAAAATTTCTTCACGATTTTCAGACTTACCAACATTCATTGTTCCTGGTTTAGCTATATAATCAACAGCACCTAAATCAAGGGCATCCATAGTAATTGTTGCATCTTCAGTTGTTAAAGAGCTAACCATAAGAATTGGTGTTGGTTGTGCTTGCATAATCTGACGAACAGCTTCTATACCATCCATTACAGGCATATTGATATCCATAGTAATTACGTCATATTGAAACGAAGTAGCTTTATCAACTGCTTCTTTCCCATTTTTAGCAACTTCTATATCAAATCCAAGTGTATCGATCATCTCTGTTAACTGTTTTCTAACCAAAGCAGAATCATCAACTATAAGTACAGTTTTAGCCATCCATATCTTCCTTTTTAACTATTTTATTTATATCCATAGATAGGACTAATCTATTACCATTATCAAGATAAAGAACATGCTCAAAATATCCATCACCTTCTTCTTTTATATCTTCTTCTCTAATACTAAGAATATCACTTACACTATCAACAACAAAGCCTATTCTATTGCCATTTATATTACAGATTATTATTTTTGAGTCATCGCTTAATGCTGTCTGAATATTTAACTTCTTAAAAAGTGATACAGTAGTAACTATTTGACCTCTAATATTTATAATTCCATTTATGGCTTCGTCTGTAAATGCCACTTCTGTTGATTCAACATTATCAATAATTTCATCTACACTTTCAACATTAAAGGCATACTCTTTTTGTGCAAGTTTAAAAACAATAACTTCTATAGCATACTCAATACTACTCTCTTGAGTTGTTATATCATTAGAATCGATAAAAGATTCATTTTGCTCAAATATTTCGTTTATAACATTATGGTCAAAAAATGATATAAGTGATTTTTCATCATGGATTACACCTGCTATCATATTATCTTCAAAACTATCATCCATATATTCTATGTTTTTTTTATAAAAGTTTTTAATATCGATGATAGAATCTATGTATAGACCAACTTTCTTTCCTTCATAAGAGATTACTAAGATTCTATTGTTATCACTTTTTTCTGCTTTAAAACCATAATGAGTTCTAAAATCTATTACTATTAGTAGTTCTTCTCTTAATGTAATTAGACCTAAAACTTCTTTAGCTGTTCCAGAAATATCAGTAAACTCAATATCAGCTAAAATTATCTCCTGAAGATAATCAATCTCAAGTGCATATTTTTCATTTGAC
>Ga0256826_1001296_pt1 | contig 15573 bp, 17 predicted proteins | sample CV79metaG_FD_185975 | JGI IMG/M metagenome (GOLD analysis project Ga0256826, IMG submission 185975) | Hydrothermal vent microbial communities from East Pacific Rise, Pacific Ocean - CV79 | ecosystem: Environmental > Aquatic > Marine > Hydrothermal vents | place: Pacific Ocean: East Pacific Rise...
TGGACTTAAAGATAAAATTGGCGCTGGTGTAGTTTTAACTGGTGGTTTTTCTCAAATGGATGGTATTCGTGATTTAGCAGTAGCTACTTTTGGTTCTGTTCCAGTTCGTCTGGCAAAACCTAAAGAGATGGATGGACTTTTTGACAATCTTCGTTCAGCGGAGTATTCATCTGCTATTGGTCTTATTATGTATGGTGCATCATCATATACTCAGTATGAAATAGATGTAAACAAAAAGGTAAGACATACAAATGAAGTTCCCTTAAAAGATGAATTTGTAAATTTTACACAAGAAACAACTATACCTACTCCACCTGTACAAGTGGAAGAGAAAAAAGACAAGATGATAAATATCATTGCTAAAAAAGAGAAAAAAAGTGATGAAGCAGGAAGCGTAAGCAAATTTTGGAACTGGGCAACTCAGTTATTTTAAGGAGAAAATGATGGAAGCATTTGAAGTAGTAGAAGCAAAAAATACTAATGGAGCAAGGATTGTAGCTGTTGGTGTTGGTGGCGGTGGTGGAAACATGATTGGTCACATGGTTAAAGAGGGAGTATCTGGAATAGAGCTAATAATGGTAAATACTGATGCTCAAGCACTTGATAATATGGGTTCTGTTTCTACGATACAAATAGGGACTAAACTTACTAAAGGTCTTGGTGCTGGAATGAAGCCTGAGATTGGTAAAGAATCTGCATTAGAGAACTATGATGATATCCGCTGTGCTCTTGAGGGTGCTGACATTGTATTTATCTCTGCTGGACTTGGTGGTGGTACTGGTACTGGTGCAGCACCTGTTGTTGCAAAGATTGCTAAAGAAGTTGGAGCTTTGACTATCTCTATAGTTACTAAACCTTTTGGTTTTGAAGGTCCAAAAAGAACTAAGTTAGCTAAACTTGGACTAGATGATCTTAAAAAAGAGAGTGATTCAATCGTTGTTATTCCAAATGATAAACTTCTTTCTATAATTGACAGAAGACTTGGTATGCGTGATAGTTTTAAAATTGTTGATGGTGTTTTAGCTCAAGCAGTTTCTGGAACTTCTGGTGTAATACTTTCAAATGGTGAGTATGATATTAACCTTGACTTTGCTGACTTAAAAACTGTTATGAGTCATAAAGGTATGGCACTTATGGGTGTTGGTGAATATGAGGGTGAGAATGCTGCATATGAAGCAATAAAATCAGCAGTTGAGTCTCCACTACTTGATAACATGTCCATAAATGGAGCTATGGGAGTATTAGTACATTTTAATATGCATCCAGATTTTCCAATGATGGAAACATCAGAAGCTATGATAGTTGTTCAAGAAAGTGCTCATGAAGATGCTGATGTAATTTTTGGAACTTCTACAGATGATACACTTCCTGAAAATTATGTAAAAATAACTATAATTGCAACTGGATTTGAAAAAGATTTAGCTCCAAGTGGTGTAAATACTCCAGATGGTCCTAGTGAACCAGTTATGGCACCTAGAGTTCAGCCTCGATTAGTAGTTGGTGGCGATCTTAGTGGTGATCATTTAGATATACCATCATATATGAGAATACAGCAAGATTAATATACTCTAATTGATAAAAAAATAATGCTACTTACTTGGTATTAATTTTCTTTTTTGTATAATCTTGCAAATTAACTACATAAGAGAAAAACATGATAAATAAACTACTTCTTACACTCCTTATATCTCTACAAGTTTTTGCATCTGATACAAAGATGCAAAATCGTGATATGTCAACAAAAGATATGATCACTCAAAATAAAGAGATAGCAAAACTAGCAGCCCAAGAACTAAATAAATCACTTCCACAAAAAATAGATAAATTTACAACACTACTTAAAGTTAAACCTGACAACACTACAATAGTTTATATTTTTGAATTAAATATAGCACCAAAAACAGATGAAAGCGTAAGAAAAGAAGATCACAATAGAATGCAAGAAGCTGTAACTAGAGGTACTTGTTTAAGTAGTAAAAAATTCCTAGATGCTGAGATTTCAATTCGCTACATCTACACAAGTGCTTCAAGTAAAAAAGAATTATTTCGATTTAATATTAATCAAGAGTCTTGTTTTAAACTTTAATTTATGAGTAAAATTATGTCTATTAAAAACATTATACAATCAATAGACTTTTTTAAAAAATTATCTAATGATGAATTAGACTTAATATCATCAATTGCAATTATAAATACCTATAAAAAAGACTATATTGTAAATTACGAAAAAGAGCAAAATAATTCTTTATTATTTCTCTTAGATGGTTTAGCAAAAGCCTACAAAATAGATAAGCATAAAAACGAAATTTTCTTACACTATATATATAAAAATTCTATGATTTCCGATTTAAAAAAAGATATAATTTATTCATTTTCAAATGTTGTTTTATTAGAAGATTCTCAAATATTAAGTCTTGATTATAAAAAATTTCAAGAATACTTTTTAAATAAAGGAATTTTATCTTTAGAGTTTACAAATGAAATTATTTCAAAGTCTGCACAATTACATTCACTTATAAATAGAGAGTTTATATTTAATTCCGTAGCAAAAGTTGCAATGATGCTATGTAATGATTTAGATATTTTCAACACACTAAAACGAGTGGAGATTTCACTTATGTTACATATTCAACCTGAAACACTATCAAGGGTACTCAATAGATTTAAAAGAGATGAAATAATAAGTATAAAAAACACAAAAGTAACTATTTTAGATGAAAAAACTCTAAGATTGATTTACGAGGAATTATAGATGAAAAAAATTAAAATTATTGGTGCATTTATTTTTATATTTTCTGTTATCTTAGCTTTTATGTTTAACTATACAGAGCAAGAAAACACTATTCATAAGAAATTTATTAAAAATATAAAAGATCAAAAAGATATTACTCAAGATATTTCTAAACATATATTTTATATTTATAGAAATAAGGACACAGATACTACAAGTTTAACAAACTCTATTAAAAGCTATTTAAAAAATATTAACAATAGAGAAAATGAACTTCATAAAGATAAAAACATCATAAAACTTTGGAATAATTTTTATCTTCAAGTACAGCATTTTAGAGAAAATATTAAAATAAGATCAACTTATTCAAATATACTTCTTGAAAAAAATATAAATGATATTTATAATATTAATCTAAAATTAATTATAGAATTTAATAAAGTGATAAAGAATGAAGAAAATAAATTCTCTAAAATTCAAAATATTCTCATTAAAATTCAATATATCCTTTTTGCAACTCTTGTTTTACTACTTCTATATCTTTTTACACAACTAAAAAGCCTTGTCTCATTTGTACAAGATTTCTTGTTTAAATCAAAGGATATTATTAAAAATTCAAGTATTAAAGAGTTAAAACCAATAAATATTGACGATAAAAACTATGATGTTTTTAAAGCCGAAAACAATTTTAACACCTTAGTTTCAAAGATAAATATAAGTGTTAAAAACTCAACTAAATCAATAGAGCATTCACACAAAACCCTAGAGATTCTTGAGCTACATGTAGAGGAATTACTTGATTTCATATATGATATGAATAACAATAAGACAAATAATGAACTTCGTCAAAAAGAGGATGCTATTATTCAATCTCTTGAAGAGTTAAGCTCAACTAAACAAAAACTTAAAAATCTAGAAAATGATTTAAATAATCTAATTTCTCATTAAATTTGACCTTAGTCAAACTTTAAGTATAAAAATTACTCTAATATCCTACTATCATTTGAATAATGTTTATTTTATTCAAAGGAATTTTAAGGAGAAGATAATGAGCAAAACTTTTAATAAGCTTACTTCGCTTATTCTAGGTACAACATTAGCTGCAACTGTTGCTTCAGCTACTGGTGGTGAACTAGAAAAAGTAATGAAGGCTAGAGGTTTAACTGAAAAAGATGTTATTCATGCTGCAAAAACTTACAACCCTACTGGTGGGCGTGATGAGTTTATTGTATTTAGTTCTGGTGGACAATCTGGACAAGTAATTGTTTATGGTGTACCATCTATGAGAATTTTAAAATACATCGCTGTATTTACACCTGAGCCTTGGCAAGGGTATGGTTACGATGTTGATAGTCTTAAAGTATTAAGACAAGGTAATATTCGTGGTCGTGAAATAAATTGGGGTGATACTCACCATCCAGGTCTTTCAGAAAAAGATGGTAAATATGATGGTAAATGGCTAGTTATCAATGATAAAGCTAACCCTCGTTTAGCTGTAATTGATTTAGAAGATTTTGAAACAAAACAAATTGTTGTAAATCCTGTATTTAAATCAGATCATGGTGGAGCTTTCTTTACTCAAAACTCTGATTATATCATTGAAGCTTGTCAATATGCTGCTCCATTTGATAATAACTATCATCCGATAGAAGAGTACAAAGAAACTTACCGTGGTGGTGTTACATTATGGAAATTTGATTCTAAAAAAGGTCGTATTAAGCCTAAAGATTCATTTACTCTTGAACTACCTCCATACATGCAAGATTTAAGTGATGCTGGTAAAGGTGCTTCTGATGGTTGGGGCTTTACAAACTCATTTAATACTGAGATGTATACAGGTGGTATCGAAGTTGGTATGCCTCCATTTGAAGCTGGTTGTTCAAGAAATGACACTGACTTCTTACATGTATATAATTGGAAAAAATTAGCTCAACTTGCTAAAAATAAATCTAATTATAAAATGATTAATGGTATGAAAATCATATCAATTAAAACTGCTGTTAAAAACAACGCTTTATTTTTAATTCCTGAGCCTAAATCACCACATGGTGTTGATGTAAGTCCTGATGGTGAGTACATCACTGTTTGTGGTAAACTAGATACTCATGCTTCTGTTTATAAATGGAGTAAAATTAAAAAACTGATTAAAAACAAAAAATTTGTTGGTAAAGATCCATACGGGATTCCTATCTTAAGTATGAAAGATTCTTTACATGGTCAAGTTGAACTAGGTCTTGGGCCATTGCATAATCAATACTCTAATGTAGATGGTGAAATTTATACTTCACTATATGTTGATTCTCAAATTGTAAAATGGAACTATAAAACTCTTAAAGTTTTAGACAAAGAAAATGTTCACTATAATGTTGGACACCTTTGTGGTATGGAAGGAAAATCTGCTGATCCTCAAGGTAAGTATATTATTTCTCTAAACAAACTTGCAATTGATAGATTTGATCCAGTTGGACCTCTTCATCCACAAAATCACCAGTTAATTGATATTTCTGGTAAAAAAATGGATTTACTTGTTGATATGCCTTTACCATTAGGTGAACCACATCAAGCAGTAGCAATTCGTATTAGTAAGTTACACCCAATTGTTAGATATAAAATGGGTACTAACTCTAAAACTGGCAAGCAACATAAAGGTAAAACTTTAGCTGGTCAAGAAAGAATTGTTCGTAAAGGTAAAAATGTTTATGTTTATGCAACTCTAGTTCGTTCTCACATCAATCCTGAGAGAATTACAGTTAATAAAGGTGACAATGTAACTATGTACCTAACTAACCTTGAGAGAGCTCAAGATGAGACTCATGGTTTTACAGTTGATCATTTCAATATTCATGGTTCATTAGAGCCAGGTGAAACTATTGAACTTAAATTCAATGCTGATATTGAGGGTGTTTTCCCTTACTACTGTACAGAATTCTGTTCTGCTCTTCACTTAGAGATGATGGGTTACATGATGGTTAAAGATCCAAACAAAAAATATGTTTCGGCTCAAAAACTTAAAATGAAAACTATGTCTACTGCAGAACTTAAAGCTGAATATGAAAAAACTGTTGCTGTAAATACTGCTACTGATGCAGTTATTCAATCTGTTGTAAAATTCTTAAAAGCTAATAATTATGCAAAATATCCAACTGTAAAAGCACTTGTTGTTGATGCACTTGATCAATATGGAAAAATTCCAGGTCAGAAAAAACTTTCAGATAAAGCTATAAAAGCTGGCGATTATGAAAAAGCTGTATTATTTGAAAATATGATTTGGCAATATATGGTTAAAACTGCAGATGTTGGTATCCGTGCAAAAGATTTACTTGTTAAAAAAGTTGCAACTAAACAATCTAATGCAGCAGCTGCTGGTGAAAGTGCGTTTGGAGAAGGCGGATGTGGTGGTTGTCATGTTATTGGTAAAGTATCATCTGGTCCAGATTTAACAGGTGTATTACAAAGACATGAAAATGCTGAAAAATGGGTGAAAGATTTCGTTATGGATCCTCATTCTAAATATAAAGATCCTTATGTTAAAGGTATGATTGATTACTTTAATCTTAAAATGCCTAACCAACATATGAATGAAAAAGAAGTTAAAAACATTATTGAATACCTTAAATGGGTAGATCAAAATGCAAACTTATTCTAGAAATAGATAAGTCTCTACACACAAAAGGGGGAGAGTTTAACTCTTCCCCTTTTTTTTTATTAAAATTTCATATATAATATTTATTTATTGATGTATATCATCCTTAGTGTAAGATAGATTTAGATATAATTATAAAAATTATAAGGAATTAAAATGAATTCAAGCTTACTTAAGTCCAGAATCTTCGCAGGACTTGCTCTAATCATCTTAACAATATCTTTCACTTTTCCAATGTTAGCTTTTCACAGCGTATTAAATAAAGTTGAAGAGGGTAAAGGTAATGAGGTTTCATCGTTTAGCAAAACGGTTTGGAATATATATAATCAAGGTAGATATAAAAGTGTAACTACCGATAAAGATGCTCATAATAATTTAGAAAAAATGATAGAGTCTGAAGCTGAAATTGGTGTAGCATCATTACCAATATGGGCAGTATCATTAGAAGCACCAAACTATCCAAAAGAAGCGTTTCCAGAGGGAATCCCAGTATATTTTCACTTTGATGGATACAGTGGTGAAGTTCATGAGATGAATACAATCAATCACTATGTTGGTATGGATCCTATGTGGGTTGGTGGTACTTTTGAAAGAGGAATTGGTATCTATGCACTATTAGCACTTTCTTTAGGTATGGTATTTTTTATGGCATATAACAATAAAATATTAAGTTATTTAATGCTTATACCAGCTTCTCTTCCTGTTCTTTTTATAGCCGATTATTCTTACTGGCTCTATTGGTTTGGACATAACCTGCACGACTGGGGTGCCTTTAAAATAAAACCATTTATGCCTACTGTTTTTGGTGATGGTAAAATTGCACAGTTCGTAACACACTCATACCCTACTATTGGTTTTTACATGATAGTAGCTATTGGTCTTTTTAGTTTATTAGCATTCTTTGCAAAACAAAAAGCACTAAAAGAGATGGGTAAAGCATAATTTAAATGATTAAATTACTTTTATCTTCAATATTTCTTTTTACTACTATGTTAAATGCAAATTTATTGCAAGATGCCATAGATAAAGCAGCCGCAGGTTCTATAATAAAACTTCCTGCTGGTGTTTATAAAGGTAGTATAGTTATTAATAAACCTCTTAGTATTATTGGTAAAGAAGATGGTGTAATTATTGATGGTGAAGGTAATGGAACAGTTATAAAGACAACAGGCTCTTACATAACTCTAAAAAATCTAAAAATCGTTAATAGTGGTAGTTTTCATCACTCAATTGATGCAGCTATCTCTATGCAAAAAGGTTCTCAATGCGAAATAAGCAATTGTATAATTGACGATTGTTTATTTGGTATTGATGCTCAAATGATAAATAATTCAATTATCGCAGATAACCATATAAAATCAAAAGATTTTGACTTAGGACTCCGTGGTGATGGGCTTAGACTTTGGTACTCTAATGATAATATTATAAGACATAATACTCTTATAAAATCAAGAGATATGGTAGTTTGGTATTCACATGGAAATCTTATTGAAGAGAATATTGGTCAATATGGTAGATACTCTCTACACTTTATGTATGCTGGTAAAAATATTGTAAAAAACAATCATTATAAATTTAATTCAGTAGGTATTTTCTTTATGTATTCACAAGATACAATAGCAATTGGAAACACTATTCAAAGCTCTTTGGGTGCTACTGGAATGGGTCTTGGTTTAAAAGATGTGTCAAACTTTACAATTAAAGACAACACAATAATATATTGCGCACAAGGTATATATATTGATAGATCACCATTTGAACCAGGTACTCATAACTGGATAAATAATAATAAGATTTTATATAATTCTGAAGCTATTCACTTTCATTCACTAAGTGAACATAATACTGTAAAAAATAATATTATCTTAGGTAATATTGAAGATGTTATAAACGATAGTCGAGGTAGCAAGACTAATGAAAATGATATTGAGGGAAACTATTGGGACAACTATACTGGATTTGATAGAAATAATGATAATATTGGTGATACTCCACATAAGGTTTATCAATATGCAGATCAATTATGGGTTTATAACCCTAATGTAAAGTTTTTCTATGGTTCACCCGTAATCTCATTATTGAATTTTTTAGCAAAACTAGCTCCATTTACAAAACCATTATTTTTACTAGAAGATAAAAAACCAAAAGTTAGGATAAAAGGATAATTATGGCAAAAATACAAACACAAAGAAGAGAGTTTATAAAGTACTCAACACTTGGTATTTTAGGTCTAGTTCTAGGCGGTGGTATAGTATTTTCTCCATATATACATGCTAATGAAAATAGACTTCGTCCTCCAGGTGCTGTACCAGAAAAAGATTTTTTAGCACTATGTATAAAATGTGGTCAATGCTTACAAGTTTGTCCTTATCACTCTATAAAACTATCTGATATTGCAAAAGGACATGGTTTAGGCACACCATATATAGATGCTACTGAGCGTGGATGCTATGCTTGCGATGCAGTTCCGTGTGTACTTGCTTGCCCTAGTGGTGCGCTAGATCACCATACTGAAAAAGCAGAAGATATTCATATGGGTATTGCAGTCTTAGAGTTTCCAGATACTTGCTTAGCAATGACAAATACTCCTATTCCAGCTGGGTACAATGAAAAAATGCATAAGTTCATTAACGCAACTAATAATGTTACAGAGTACGAGGAAAAAGTACTTGAACAATTTGATGAATTTGAAGGAAAAGAGTGTACACTCTGTGCAGATATGTGTCCAATTCCAAATCCTATGTCTGCAATATCTATGGTTCCATCAGATAGTGGAAATAAACCTGAGATTTATGATGGATGTATTGGTTGTGGAGTATGCCAAGAGGTATGCCCTACACAAACTCCATCAATAGTTGTTAAACCAAGAATGACTTATGATGAATACTATAATAAAGCGTAAAGGAAAATAAAAATGAATAAAAAAATATTTTATATATCTAGTATACTAGCCATAGCTTTATTGAGTGGATGTAGCTCTGATAATGAAGATAAAAATAAAGCAAAAGCTCAAACAAAAGAGGCTACGGCATCTGGTATTGAAATTGTTTCAAATGACAATGCACAAGAGGTAAAAGTTGCACAAAAAGACAACTCTCATCTCGATAAGCAATACTACTTCAACTACGATATAAAAAGTGAATATGATCAAAATTCACAACCAGCAAATAAAGATGCATCTGTTCGTATTAAACCAAGGACAGTTGTAGAAGCTAACATGAATATTAGAAGTCCTTATGAAAAGGTTCAAGTATCTCTAGTAGTTAGAAGTTTAAGCAAAAAATTTATTGTTAAATGTTCTGCTTGTCATAATGATTATGCAAATGGAATTATAGGACCATCACTTTTAGGTAAAAATTCAGACTATATATTTAATAAAATAGCAGATTTTAAAAGTGGTAAAAAATCGAACCCTCTTATGACTGACTTAATAAATCTAATGGATGAAAAAGAGATAAGAGAGATGGCAGATGAAATTTACAAATTTAATCTTGAAATAAATAAAATGAGGAACAAATAATGAAAAATATAATAGTAGGATTTTTTACTGTAGTAGTACTAGGTTTAATGGCATGGACAGCTTCAAAAGGTGGTGCATATAATGGTGGTGTACATTCTAAGGTTATAGCTGATATTGGTGATGGTAGAGTTGCTGCAACAGTAGCACAACCAAAAGAAAAAAGTGATAGAGAAAAAGAAAATGAAGCACTTAATGCACTTAGAGAAAAAGCTGGTAATGTTGGTGCTTTTAAAGTAAGTGATGAGTATAAAAGTAAATGTTCATCTTGTCATGGTGTAAATGGTAGTGGTGAACAAAATGGTAAAAAACTTATGGGACCTAAATTATTTGGACAAAGTGCAGATGCAATTTACAAAAAACTTGATGATTTTAAATCTGGAAGAGTTGAAAATATGATTATGAAAGGTTTATTAATTAGATTAAATCAAGAAGATTTAAAAAGATTATCAAACGAAATAGGTGAATTTCCAGCTAGAGCAGAGGCACTTAAGTAATAATATACCCAAGTAAATAGGATTAAATATGGATAAGTATAACAATAGAGAAACAATTAGTAAAACAACTTTTTGGTCAACCTTTTTTGATAAAACAAAAGATGGTAAAACAAAATTTTCTTACAGAATGAAGAGGTGGATTTTAGTTATTGGTATCCACCTTTTATTTTTCTTATCATTTTTTATAGATTTACAAATGCTAGAGGGTACACTTAGTGGTTCAAGATTTCTAGGTTTTCATATGATTGACCCATATATGACGCTTGAAGTTTTTTTAGCAACTTTTCATATGCCAATTAATATTATTATTGGTGTTACAACTATTACTGTTGTGTATCTACTTGTAGGTGGGAGAAGTTACTGTTCATGGGTTTGTCCATATGGAATACTAAGTGAAATTGGTGAAAAATGGCATAATACTCTAGTAAAGAAAAAAATTATTAAAAGTAGAAAATTTGATCATAGAGTTAGATATATATTTTGGGCTATATTCTTAGTATTATCTTTTACTAGTGGATTTATAGTTTTTGAAACATTTAATGTAGTTGGCATACTAAGTCGTGCTATTGCTTATGGTTGGAGTGTAGCTTTAATCTGGGTTATAGTTGTATTTGCTATGGAAGTTTTCTTTTCTCGTCGTGCTTGGTGTACTTATATATGCCCTATTGGTACAACTTATGGTATGATAGGTAAAGTTTCTGCTTTAAGAATTGAATGGAATGATAATTGTGATAGCTGTATGGTTTGTCATGATGTTTGTTTTGAACCTCAAGTTTTAGAGATTACAAAAGCTAAATATAAAAAACAAATCGATGAAAAAGGTATTACAAATCAGTATATTACTGGTGCTGATTGTACACTATGTGGTCGCTGTGTAGATGTATGTCATGAAGATGCTCTGAAATTTGATTTTAGATTAAAAAGTTTGGTATAAATGATAAAAGTAAACAACTTAACAAAAAAATTCGGAACTAATATTTCATTAGATAATATTAATTGCGAATTTAATAAAAATGAAAGCATAGCCCTTATGGGTGCAAATGGTGCAGGTAAGACTACGCTTGTTCGCTCTATTATGGGTTATTACCACCCAGATGCAGGTGATGTATCTATAAATGGATTAAATCCTATTACAAATCGCGTTCAAGTTCTAGATCATATTAGTTTTGTTCCGCAACTTCCACCACCAATTAAGCTTAGTATTGATGAGCTAATTTCATATGTTCAAACAAGTTCAAATGTAGATAAAGAGTTAATCTTGCACTATGCAAACGAGATGAAACTAGACGCAAAGTCAAATATGAATAAATCATTTTTTAAACTATCTGGCGGAATGAAGCAAAAGCTTCTTATTGCAATAAGCTTAGCCAAAAAAAGTGATATTATAATTTATGATGAACCAACTGCAAATCTTGATCCAGATGCTAGGGATGATTTTTATAGACTTTTAAAACAAAACGAAGAAGAAAAAGTATTACTTTTTGTAACTCACCGTTTAGAAGAGGTTAAAGATCTAGTAAATCGCCAGATTTATATGGATTTAGGAAAAATAACTAAAGATGAGAGAGTATAGATGAAGAACTTATATTTAATCGCTTATTTAGATTTAAAAGAATCACTCAGAGCAAAATGGTTTCTAATTTATTCACTTGTATTTGGTGGTTTAATAGCACTATTTTTTATAGCTGGAGTTACAGAGAGTCAAGTTATGGGCTTTAGTGGACTTAGTCGTCTTTTACTAATGTATATTCAAATTACAATTGTAATTTTACCTATATTCATACTTATTACTACTGTTCGTTCAATTTCTGGAGATAGAGATAACCATATTTTAGAATATATGTTATCTTTTCCAATCTCTTTAAAACAGTATTATTGGGGTAAAATTATTGGTCGTTTTATAACTGTTTATTTGCCTGTTTTATTTGCTATGGTTATTGCCATTGTCTATGGAGCCTTTAAAGGTGCAAATATTCCATGGAATATATTCTTTTTATACACTGGACTTTTATTTGCTATGAGTTCAGCATTTTTAGGTATAGCATTTTTCATATCTTCTTTTGTAAAATCTAGTGAAGTAGCTTTAGGAATAGCATTTTTTGTATGGATTTTTCTACTTGCATTTATAGATATTGCACTTATTTCGCTTATGATGCAACAACGATTTAGCGAAGAGCTAATTATTACAATAGCACTAGCTAACCCTATGGAAATCTTTCGTGTAGCTGCCATTTCTTTGTTTGATCCAGAACTAACAGTTATGGGTCCTGTTGCATTTTACATACTTGATTCTATGAGTCAAGGTATGTTTGTTATTATATCTATAGCTTATCCATTATTTCTTGGTTTAGCATTTGCATTTTTAGGTTATAAGATATTTGAGAAAAAAGATTTAGTTTAAGGATTTTTAATGGGTAAAATAATTTTAGTACTACTATTGGCATCAAGTTTTCTATTTAGTTTTGAAATGGATTATAATAAAGACACAGTAAGTCTTGTTAGAAAAATGAAAGTTTACAAGTATCCAAAATGGGCAGCTAAAATTGAGCTGACAAATGGGAAAAAACTATTTTTTATTAGTCCAAAATCAATGTTAGAGTTTTACCATCAACCAGGTAAATGGTTCGACATTGGCGTAAAAAGTGAAAAAGATTTTAAAAATATATTGATAACAGATTTTAAAACAGGACTAGCAGTCAAAGCAAAAGGAGCTTTCTTTATTTATGGTTCAAGTGTAACTTCTCCAGCTGGAGATGACTTAGTTCCTTTTGATTCTTATGCAGCGGCAGAGGAGTTTTCAAAGAAAAATAATGGAAAACGGATTTTAAATTTTAGAGAGATTAGCCCTGCTCTAATTAGACTACTTAATGGAAGGATATAATTATGAGTAAACCTACACCAATTGATGAAGAGATACCACTAGATCCAAAAAGATACATAGTAAGTGAGACAGATGAAAAAGGTAAAATAACTTTTTGTAATGATTACTTTATGGAAGTTTCTGGTTATACTAAAGAGGAACTAATTGGAAAAGCACATAACATTGTTCGCCATCCAGATATGCCTCGTGTAGTTTTCAAACTATTGTGGGAAACTATTAGCGCAGGCAAAAACATAAATGCTTTAGTTAAAAATCTTGCTAAAGATGGAAGATATTATTGGATTTTTACAGAGTTTGAAATTCGTACAGATACTGATACTGGTAAAATTATTGGCTATCATGCAGCTAGAAAATCAATATCTAAACATGTTATAGAAATAATTTCTGACTTATATAAAGAACTCTTAGAGATTGAAAAAACAGATTCTGTTGATGCAGCACAAATTTACTTAGTTAACTTTTTAAAAGAAAAAGGTGATGACATGGAATTTTCTAATATTATGGAAGAAATTCACAGATTTTATTAAAATAGTTTTATGAAATTATTTTTACTACCATTCTTTCTTATATCTTGCTCTTTTGCAAATATTTTGCAAGAGGCAATTGACAAAGCCCTCCCCTACTCAACCATAAAATTATCAAATGCTAGTTATATTGGAAATATACACATAAACAAACCTATTAGTCTAATTGGTAATGGAAAAAAAGTAATTATAAAAGGAGATTTATCTACAAGTGTAATAACTATAAATTCTTCAAATGTAACTCTTAAAAATCTAATTATTACCGATAGTGGCACAAGAATAGATAAAATTAATGCAGCAATCTCAATAAACAAAGCTCTACATGTAGAGGTAGATAATTGTAAACTACTAAATAGCCTTTATGGTATAGATTTAGATATGGTTAGTGATTCAAAATTTACAAACAACTATATTACATCTAAAAATGCCGATATGAATTTTAGAGGAAATGCTCTAAAACTTTACTACTCTCATAATAATATTTTCAAAAATAATACTATTGAATATTCAAAAGATATAACCCTAAATTACTCAAATAACAACATATTTAATAACAATACATTTAAGCATAACAGATTTGCAAGTCATCTAAGTATAAGTCATAAAAATAAATTTATAAATAATACATATAAGTATAACTCTGTTTCTATTATGCTCATGGGTGCAAAAGACACAAATATAAGCCACAATATTATACAGAGTTCAAATGGTGCAGCAGGTATTGGAGTAGTCATCGGAATGGTATCAAATCTTGTTTTGGAGTACAATACCCTTAAGTATAATGCAAAAGCCATCTATATAGAAGGTTTAGAAAAAAGAAAAGGGATGAAAAGAATAATTACTCATAATAATATTATTTATAATGCTGAAGCATTTCATTTTCACGCGAGCATAAAAGACAACACAATTACGCACAATAATATTTATGGAAATATTGATGATGTAGTTAAAGATATTCAAAATAATTTTTCATCTTCAAATATAGTTGAGTACAACTATTGGGATAGATACGCTGGTTTTGATAGAAATCAAGATAATATTGGAGATACTCCCCACGAAATGTACCAATACGCAGACCAACTATGGCACTACAACAATAAAATAAAATTTTTCTATGCAAGCCCAATTATGACTCTCATGAATTTTCTATCAAATCTAGCTCCTTTTATAGAACCAAATCTTTTGTTAGTAGATGAAAAACCAATATTTAAGTTAAGTCTTAAATAGAATAATTGCCTTAGTTATTTACTAAATTTTATATCAGACATTGTTCCATAATTTTCTGGATGGGCTATTCTTTCTTTTTTTCCATCTATAATATAATGATAATCTTCATCATTTTTATCAATAATCTCTATATTAAGTGATTTTTCCATATCTGATTCTAGGCTATTCACTTTATCAATGGCTGAATCTCTTATTTCTATTGTTAATTGCAAATCATTTCACCATTATTTTTAATATTTTATAAAAAGCATTACAAGATTACTAAAAACTAAATTATTTATTTATAAGATTATATACTTCATCAAAAGAAAATGTTTGTTTATTATTTGGCACTTCAGATTTTAATTTATATGCACTGTATCCATAATCCATGGGAGTAGTGTTTCCAGATGTGTATAGTGCTTTTTTAGCATCTATCCACTCACCAGTAGTTACATCTGTAACCCATACAACAAAATCTTTAGAGATGTTTCTTTTTTCCTCTTCAGCCCAAATAACCATACATCCAAGATCATCAAATTTGTCATATTTATGAGTAGTTTTATTTTGAACC
>Ga0256826_1001297_pt1 | contig 15561 bp, 20 predicted proteins | sample CV79metaG_FD_185975 | JGI IMG/M metagenome (GOLD analysis project Ga0256826, IMG submission 185975) | Hydrothermal vent microbial communities from East Pacific Rise, Pacific Ocean - CV79 | ecosystem: Environmental > Aquatic > Marine > Hydrothermal vents | place: Pacific Ocean: East Pacific Rise...
TTACATCTCTCTCTACTTTAGGTGGAAATGCCATCACTTTACACTCTCTACCTAGTGCATAAATATCTTCACTAAAAAATGGAGCTTTATCTACTGTAATTTTAAACCCATTATATTCACTTGGATTATGTGAACCTGTAATCATAACAGAAGCAGATGGAGTTATACCATTCCACTCTTGATAATTTGTAAAATAATTTACAGGAGTTGGGACAAGCCCCATACCCAAAACTTTTTTACCACCAGCATTTAATCCTGCACATAGATACTCAAAAAGTATAGGGGAATGACTTCTTGCATCATACCCTACTGCAACATATTCTCCCTCTATTTTTGATGCAAGTGCAAACCCTATTTTAGTAACACTCTCTTCATTTAACTCTTTCTCAAAAACACCACGAATATCATATTCTCTATATATACTCATCAATAATCCTCATAAAATCAATTTTTACCTAATTATACACCTTTTTTCTTTGTTATATAATCTTATATATGTTAGACTATTTTAAAAAATAAGAAGATAAAAATGACAATAGTAGTTTTAGATGCAAGTCTCACTGTTAGATTGAAAATTAAAGAGTTGCTTTTAGATATAAATGTTGATGAGATAGATATTGAACTCTATGAAGATGCTAGAGATGCCTTAGATTTTATACGTCAAAATGGTTCAGACCTTATATTTTCTTCGATTGAAACTGCTGGTTTAGATGGTATCAGTTTTGTAGATATATTATTGACAGATAATCCAAACTATGTATCAAAGCTTTTTATTGTAACATCTCAACATCACAATGAAAATATTGACGATATAAAAGGTGTTGGTGCTAAAAGATTTATAAAAAAACCGATTAATGAAGAGTATTTTAAGCACTTCATTATTCCAGAGATAGAAAAAATTTTAAAATAAGGTATAACAAATGGTTAAAATAATTGTTCTTGATGCAAGTGAAACAGTGAAGATAAAGATACAAGACCTACTCTCTGATATGAATGTTGAAGATTTAGATATAGAACTTTTTGAAGATGCAAATGATGCACTTGATTATATAAAAGAGTATGGAGCAGATATTATCTTTTCATCCATAGAAACGATGGGTTTAGATGGTGTTAGTTTTGTAGATATTTTACTCAGAGAAAACCCTCAATATGTTTCATCTTTATATATAGTTACATCTCAACATAGTGGAGATACCTTTGAAGAGATGAAAAATGTTGGAGCAAAGAAATTTATAAAAAAACCGATTAATGATGAATATTTCAAACATTTTATATTTCCTGAAATAGAAAAATGTTTAAAAAAGATATAAATGATATAATCCCAAAATTAAAAAATAGAGGATTATAAAATGAAATTTGTATCGATTGTAATGGGTTCTAAAAGTGACTATGATGTAATGAAATCGTGTTCTGACACATTTGAGGCTTTTGGTGTAAATTATGAGTTAATTATCTCATCTGCACACCGTTCACCAGAAAGAACAACTCAATATATTAAAGAAGCGGAAGCAAAAGGTGCTCAAGTTTTTATAGCTGCTGCTGGAATGGCTGCTCATTTAGCAGGTGTTTTATCTTCAAAAACTATTAAACCTATCATAGGTGTACCAATGAGTGCTTCAGCATTAGCTGGAATAGATGCACTTCTTTCTACTGTACAGATGCCAGCAGGTATGCCAGTGGCAACAGTGGCAATAGGAAAAGCAGGAGCAATAAACTCTGCTTATTTAGCTATGCAAATGTTAGCATTAGATAATGAAGAGTTAGCAATGAAACTCAAAGAGGATAGAATTGCTAAAGCTAAAAAAGTTGAAATTGATTCTTTAGAGATAGAAACAATTATCAAATAATTTTTTTCAAACAAAAAGGATATATATGACGTGGATGAAAGATGAAGAGTATAGTGAAGTAACAGGTTTAAATATTTCAGCTATTGATGATTTAATAGCAAGAGACAAACTAACTGTAAAAGTAGAAAATGGTATAAGATATATAGACCCATCTACTGGAGCAAGAGAAGCAGTTCCTGCACAACTTCAAGCTTTATCCACTCATAATACACATGATATGATAGTAAAACCTGAATTTGTTGAAAAAACGATAGGAACTATTATAAACCTACATGAAAAAGTTCTTGATGCTAAAGATGAAACTCTTGATGCTGTACGTGTAGAAAATGATTTTTTAAGAAAAGCCCTTGAATCTTTACAAGAGCTTTATGATGAAGATAGAAAAACGATAGCTACACTTACAGAACAGTTAAAACTAGCACAACAAGATGTTGAATTTATGCGAAGAAAATATAAGCTTATGTGGAATAAAGCTATTGAGGAACATTCAAAATAGAGAATTAATATTGAACGATTGTTCCATCCCTATTTAACTTTAATACCCACATATTTGACTCTTGCGAATTTTTAGACCTATTTATACCAGCTACTGCTATTTGAGAGTCATTTAAAATTGTTAAGGCATTAAATTTATCATAATTTTCATCCCCATAATGTTCTTGAGTAAGCATAGTCAAGTCATTACTAATAACCATAACCAAACCATCGCTATTAAACTCATCTTTTACATAACCAACACCAATAATAGTAGTATCTGTAAACTCTTTTATATCATTTAATCCAGAACTATATGTTGTACTGATATTTTTTTCAAGTAAGATATTTTTATAAGCATCAAATTTTATCAATCGAATCTGCTCTTTATCCATATCATCTTGATAACTTAATGCTAAAAGAAAATTATTATCTCTTAAACGAATTATTTTATGTGCTGTTACAATTTTTTTAGAACTATATTTTTTAAGCCAAATTTTATTACCATTTTCACTAATACGCATTAGAAAAAGCTCTTTTTTTTCATTATAAGAGGTAGAACTAACCACAATAATAGAACCATCTATCGCTTCAACAGCATCTATCCCTATATCATCATTCTCTGTTCCATATTTTTTACTCCATACGATTTGTCCATTTTGAGAAAAACGAGTTAAATATATATCATTTTTACCCAATCCAGTCTGAAAAAGGTCATCATATTTAGAACGAGTAGTCATAGATGAACCGATAGTTAAGACACCTCCATCAGCCAATACAATCATCTTATTCATAGTGTCATAATTTTTTGTTCCAAATATTTTTGTGAAAATAGGTTTTCCAGTTGCATCTAATTTTAACAAAATCAAAGAACCTTCAAGTGTATATCCACCTATAAAATAACCATTTGTTGCTGTTTTTACAATAGATACTGCTTTATTAAATTTTTTAAGATGTGTAGTTTCTGAATTTATTATCTTTGCATATTTATCAATTTTAATAAGCTCTATCTGTGTACCAGAACTATTAGAGGAGCTGTTTTTTAAGAAATCAAATACATTGTTATATGATTTTCTTTGAAAATTTTGAGAGGTATCAAATGATTGAGAAAAGCCAATGGCACTAATTTGTCTATCATAATCTTGTGTAATATCAAAAAGAGCCTCATTAAAAGGTTTATCTATTACAATAGAAAAATCAGTGGGTTTTGCATAAATTATAGAGGTTAAAAGAAGGAGAGAAGGTATTAGTTTTTTCATTTGAATTATTACCTTTTACAAATATTTGGTGCAAAAGCACCAAAGAAAAACTCTATTTAAGGTTTTCGAATGGAGCAGTTACAACTTGTTTTCTAGTTACTGTATATGGAACTAATGCAGCAGCACGAGCTCTTTTAATAACAATAGATATCATATCTTGATGACGTTTACAGTTACCTGTTAAACGACGTGGCATAATTTTGTATCTTTCTGAAAGAGAGAAACGTAATGCACCTGTATCTTTATAATCCATGAAGTCAACTTTTGCTTCACAATATTTACAATATCTTTTTTTATATTTTCTTTTTTCTGACATATTATTTCCTTAGTTATCTATTTTCTAAAATGGTATTTCATCTTCATCGATGTCTATCGTTGGAATATCGGTAGAACTTGGCATTGTACGACTTGTTTCTTGAGCCTGATTTGTCGGAGTATTATAACTTGACTGAGACCCATTACTTTGTCCATAATTTTGTTGCTGTTGAACAGGAGGTTGATATGCTTGTTGTTGCCCTTGTTGAGGATAACTATTTCCTTGGTTCATATTATTATTGCCCATTGAGCTATTATTATTAAAACCTTGATTATTATTATCACCTTTAGAATCTAACATCTGCATAGTTACTACTGTCACACCGTGTTTAGATCTTTTTTGTCCATTTTGGTCTACCCATTGATCAAATTTTAATCTACCCTCTACCAGTATTTTACTACCTTTACGAAGGTATTGGTTAGCAACTTCAGCACTTCTTCCGAAAAATGTAATATCTACAAAGCATACTTCCTCTTTTTTTTCACCATTCACAGTAAATTTGTGGCTTGTTGCGATAGCAGTAGTTGCTATTCCCATTCCACCTTGAGAGTATCTAAGTTCGATATCACGTGTTAAGTTACCAACTAAAATTATTTTATTGAACATAAGTTTTCCTTCATTGCTTTAGCGTTTGCTAATTACTCTGCTGTTGCTGTTTCAGTTGCTACTGGAGCTTCTTCTGCTGGAACTTCTTCTGCTGGAGTTTCTACTTTTGGCGCTGATGCTTTATTTGCTTTTTCAACTAAATTAGTCCATGCTGCTTTTTCACGATTAGTATCATATTTGATAGTAACAAAACGAAGTAAATCTTCATTGATACGGAAACGTCTTTCAATTTCACTAATAGCTGATGGTTTAATTGTAGAATAGATAACATGGTAATAACCACGCTCATTTTTTTCAATTGGGTAAGCTAATTTTCTCATCCCCATTGCTGTTGTTGCAGCGATTTCGCCACCATTTGAAGTTATAACTTCTTCGATAGCTTTAACACTTGCTTGAATCTCTTCTGCTGTAAAAGTAGGTTTTACAATTACTAAGTTTTCGTAGTTTCTCATATAATATGATCTCCTCTTGGTATTTGTCATAAATGACGTTTGTTTCCCTTTCGGCTTCAAATATATCATTATAAATAGATGATACAAAGAGAAAGGAACTTGGGATTATATAAAAACAATACTTAATTTTTCATATAAATTTTAGAAAAAACAGTCTAAATTTTACTTTTATAGGATATAGTTACAAAAATTTAAAAAAAAAGAAGTATAAAGAATATGGCAAAAAAAAGAAAAAAAGAAAAAAAAACAACTCATAACAATAGCAATAAACTCAAACATAAGATTGAAGAAAAAGTAGAAAAAAAGCCCTATATACTTTTATTTTTAGCGATACCTTTAATATTTTTCATCTTTGGAGGAGGATATTACATAGGCACAAAATCATCTCATAATATAAGTGAAAAAACAACTCATAATATAAGTGAAAAAACAACTCATAAAATAGTTAAAGAAAAAATTATTCCAAAAACAGTTGAAAAAATTGTAGATAAAGAGAGTGATACACAAAGAAGATTAAAACTTTTAAAAGAGATAGAACTTGTTCAAATTGTTGAAAAACCTGCAATAGTAAAAAAAGAGTTAGACTATATATCTCCACTTCATGAATTGGATGGAAAAACAAAAATTCCACCTCAAGATATTAAAAGAGATATTATAATTATAGAGGAAAAACCTAAACTTGCTATTATTATAGATGATATGAGTACAAAATCACAAGTAAATGCTATTAAAAGTTTAAATATGCCTTTAACAATGTCTTTTCTCCCCCCGAGTCCTGCACGTCCACACTCTGCTGAATTAGCCTCCAAAGAAAAATTTTATATGGTGCATCTTCCTATGGAAGCACAACATTTTACAGCTGAAGAACCTCTTACATTAAGAGTCGAAGATTCTCAACAAAAAATTTCTGAAAGAGTTGCACAGTTAAAAAAATTATTTCCAAAAGTTAAGTATATAAATAATCATACTGGAAGTAAATTTACAGCAGATGAGAAAGCGATGAATAAACTTATATATGTTCTAAATAAAAATCATATTAATTTTATAGATAGTAGAACAACTGCAAAAACAAAAGCACCTATTGTCATGAAAAATTTTGGAAAAAAATATGTTTCAAGAGATGTTTTTTTAGATAATAAAAATGAAAAAGAGTATATTTTAGGACAAATTAAAAAAGCTATTAAGGTAGCTAAAAGATATGGTACAGCTATCGCTATATGTCATCCACATCCAACAACAATATTAGCATTACACTCTGCAAAAAAACTACTTCAAGATGTTCAACTTGTTTATATAAATCAGATAGATTAAATAATGCCACAAATCACTCAGCATATAGATGTTCTTGAAACTATGAAAAAATATCCTCCTGAACTTTTTTATGAAGGAAATTTAGAACTACTTCATCAAAAAAAAATCTCAATAGTTGGTACGAGAAAACCTAGTAAATATTCAAGAATGATAGTTCAAAATATAGCTTCAGCTCTCTCTCAAGCTGGAGTCTGTATTGTAAGTGGAGGTGCTATGGGGATAGATGCTATTGCTCATACTGGAGCAGGAAGTGCAAATACCATAGCAGTATTACCATGTGGTATAGATATGAAATATCCTGCTGTCAATAAAAATTTACTCTCAGATATAGGAAAAAATGGATTGCTTTTAACTCAATTTAGAGAGGGAGTAACAGCAAAACCATATAGCTTTGTGATAAGAAATGAGGTAGTGGTAGCACTAGGTGATGTATTGATAGTTGCTGAAGCAGATTTAAAAAGTGGAAGTATGCGAAGTGTTGAATTTGCATTAGCTATGGATAAAGAGATATATGTATTACCTCATAGATTAGGGGAAAGTGAAGCAACAAATAAACTTTTAGAAGAGGGAAAAGCACAAGCTATATATGACATAGATAACTTTGTATCAAAGTTTGCCAATATAGTCAGTAAAAACAGTGATGACTTTTTAGAGTATTGTAAACATAATCCGACTTATGAAGAAACTTTAAAAAAATTTCCAAACAGAGTGTTTGAAGCAGAACTTTGTGGAGAGATAATAGTAAAAAATGCTACTATCTTTTTAGCTTAAAACTAAAAAAACTCCCATAAAATATGGGAAGTTTTTAAGTTTATGCTCTACTCTCTACAACTTCAATAGAGTTAATAGCATCTTGACCCTCAATAGAGGCAAGAACATCAAAACTAGCACTATCATCTCTCTCAATAGCACCAAAAACAGTATGAACACCATCTAAGTGAGGAGTATCTACAAAAGTGATGAAAAATTGACTTCCACCAGTATTTGGTCCAGCATGAGCCATAGAAAGTGTACCTGGAACATGAACCGAAGTATTTGTTGAAGTTTCACAAGCGATAGCCCAATCTGGTCCACCAGTACCTGTTCCAGTTGGACAACCACCTTGCGCCATAAAACCAGGAATTACACGATGAAAATTAAGATTATTGTAAAAACCTGTATTTGATAAATGTGCAAAATTTGCAACAGTATTTGGTGCTTCTTCTGGAAACATTTTTAACCAAATATCACCTTTACTTGTAGATATTTTTGCATATTGTAATTTTGCTAATTCATCAGCACTTAAATTATACTCTTTTAATTGTGTTCTTCCAAACATTTATAAACCTTTATTTTTGAATAAAGTTATTATAGTAAAAGTTATCTAAAAATATAATTTTTATTTTTGTTCTGAATAGATTTTTTCTAAGAGTTCTGTCTGTTTTTTAGCCTCTATCAAACGCTGTTTATTTACCATAAAAGTATCAAGAGTTAAAATAAGAAAAAGTGAAAGAATAATATATAAAATTGAAAGGAAAAATGATAATCCAAAACCTAAAATAAGAAAGGTTTTGAAAACTATCAAAGCACCAAAAATGACTATTGCCCATGATGCTCCGAGCAAAAAGCTTATAATTCGTTCATAAATATCTTTTTGCATCATAATAAAAGGACTTAATGTTCTTCTATTGCAACAGCTGAACCTAAGTATACTGTTGTAAGCATCATAAATATAAATGCTTGTAAAAGAGCCATAAAAGTAAGAAGTGCAAATGGAATCATAGGTAGTAACCAAGGTGCAAGCATCAAGATTACCATCAGAAACATATCATCACCTTTTACATTTCCAAATAAACGGAAAGATAAAGAAACTAAACGAGAAAAGTGAGAAACAATCTCTATTGGAAACATTAACCAATATAACCACCAAACTGGACCCATAAAGTGTTTAAAATATTTAACAACACCTTGACGTTTAATACCTTCATAGTTATAGTAAACAAATACTACTAAAGCTAATGTAAGAGGCATCTCTAAAAATGCTGTTGGTGCTTCAAAACCAGGAATAACACCGATTAAGTTTGCAATAGCAACAAAAAGACCGATAGTCGCAACTAATGGTACATAACGACGAGCATTCTCTTTTCCCATAACATCAGTACCCATTTGAAGTACACCATTAAGATATGTTTCCATAACATTTTGGGTACCTGTTGGAACTAATTGTAGGTTTGACATAGCTACTCTAACTAATATTAAAGCTATACCGGCAGACAATAACATATGCGTTATATAAATAAAAGTCTTATCGTGAGTGATAAGACCAAAAAATGTAAACAATTCTGGCATAAAAGCTCTCCCTGTCTAAAATAAACTGTCGAATTATAATCTAACTTGCATTAAATCATTATAATAAGAACTACTATTTTGAATGTTTCTTTGTAACTTTTTTAATTTTTTTTGCTTTAAGATTTCTATTTGCTACATTTTCAAGGAAAACTGTCGCATAGGAACCTTTTGGAAGTGTAAACTCTAAAGAAAATTTACTAAAATCTTTATTGTATTTAGTAATCACATTTTTAGGAAAAATAATAGCTGGACGACGAAGACCTTTATCATATAAAAAACCATCATCATATTTTTCCTCTATCTTTCTTGCTTCTCCACGACTTCTATAAACATCTCGTCCACATAATAAACCTGTTGGGACAACTTTAGCCTCTTGAAAATCGCTTAAAGGTATTTTTTTAGGTGTAAAAACTTTACCATCAGGTGTCATATAAATATCCCCCTCAAGAAGTTTATATATACCGTTATTATTTTCACGAGAAAAAAGAACTCTCTCTCTCAACCATTCATTAAAAAATTGACTTTGATATATAGAGATAAGAAATTTTTTAACTTTTGTATCCTCTATATGTAATTCTCCAGCTATCATCTCTTTTGCTTGTTCTATTGAATCACCATCACGACCAAAACGTTGATACCCAAAATAGTTAGGAAGTCCAGATTTTTCACTTTTTTTAGCTAACTTTTCTATGCGTCCTGCTTCTATTTGATTTACTCCATAAAGATTTATTTTAAATCTATTTCCAGATAAATCTCCCATTCTTATAGAAAATTTATCTCTTTGTATTTTCAATATCTTTATCTGTTTATTTTTAAATTTTTTAAGTGCCTTTTCATATTTAGCCTCTACGGATATATATTGTGTTGTTGTAGCATGCTTATCTTTGAGACCTGCATAGCCTATCTTTTCAGCTGGAATATTTAAAAACTTAGCAAATTCAGCTATCATATCCCAAGTAGTTAATTCCACTTTTTTAATATGAATAATTAAAAAATTTCCACTTCCTTTAAAAATTCGACTTGGAATTTCATCTACTATAAAATCTTTCTCATTTTGTTCAAAATCAAAATCTATCTGTTGATTATCTTGAAGATATTCTCTATTCATTATATAATCTCTTGCCATATTTTCTCTCTTTTATAATTGTAATAACTGCAACTCTTTATGAGCAATAGTTATGTCTTGTTTAATTGCATTGTTTAAACTTTTTAAATCATTAAATTTTTCATTATTTCGAATAAAAGATACAAAACTTATAGATGCTTCTTTTTGACATACAATCTTTTTATCTAATATATGTGTTTCAATAGAAAAACAACCATCAGTAGTAACTCTATGACCAATAAATGAAACAGAGGGGTGTAAATGTTCCTCTTCATCTATTCGAGTAAGTGTCACATAAACACCCTCTTTTGGAATTAAAAAATTTTCTATTTGAAGATTTATAGTCGCAACTAACTCTTTTTTACCTATCCCTTGACCCGTGACCTGTTTTCCTCGTACAGTATAGTTATGACCTAAAAAAGCATTTGCTCCTTGTATATCTCCTATCTGAATTTTTGTTCTTATTTTATGGGAATGGATAGAATCATTTTTAAGAGAAACCTCCTCAACTATAATAACTTCACCATCAAAAATATCTATTAAATCATCAAAAGAATATTTTCTATTTTTACCAAAATGGAAATCATACCCAACAACTATTTTTTTTAAAAGAGGGAAATTTTCTTTTAAAAGTTTTATAAATCCCTCTCCATCAAGATGACGAATAGAATCTAAATCAAAATAAAATATAGGATAATCTGAAAAGTTTTCACGCTCTTTTTGAGGAGTTAAGTTTGAATACCCTGTTTCTATCACGACAATAGTTCCATCTTTTCCTAATTGGGAAAATAATTTTTGATGTCCTATATGCATCCCATCAAAACCACCAATAGCAATAGCTGTTGTTCTATTTTTCAAATCTCTGCTCCTTTATCTTTTAAATTTTTTCCCTAAAAATGAGTTGAGTTGATTTGCAAACATCTCTGCATCTTTTATTCCAAAAGGTTTAGGACCTTTAGTTATCTCTCCACTTTCACGAATTTTTTCCATTAAATTTCGCATAGCAAGATACTGTTTTATATTCTCTTTAGAGTAAAGTTCTCCTCTATGGTCTATGGCATGAGCATTTTTAGTTATTGTTCTATCTGCTAAAGGTATGTCTGCTGTTATTACGAGGTCACCCTCCTCTAACATCTCTACTATTTTATTATCAGCTTCATCTGCACCAGCTTCAACAATAATATAACTTATAAATTTTGATTTTCCTATATTTACTTTTTTATTAGATACTACAATAGTTTCTATACCTAATCGTTCTATCTGTTTTATAAGAATAGATTTCAGTAGATTAGGAAAAGCATCTGCATCAATATATATTTTAAACATTAATATTAATTTCCTTATGAAAATAATTATTTTTTTGAAAAGTTTTTATGATTTTTTATTTAAGAAGTGGTGACCCCGAGGAGAATTGAACTCCTGTAACATGGATGAAAACCATGGATCCTAACCGCTAGACGACGGGGCCACTTTAATTTTAGAAAGTTTGCTTTATTTTTTATTGGTGACCCCGAGGAGAATTGAACTCCTGTAACATGGATGAAAACCATGGATCCTAACCGCTAGACGACGGGGCCAAATAAAAATAAATGGTGTCCTGTGATGGATTCGAACCATCGGCCACATCATTAAAAGTGACGTGCTCTACCAGCTGAGCTAACAAGACATTTATTAAGTTTTAACAATCATTGCTGTTTGTTGCTGAAATTATAGTGGAATTTTTTTTATATGTCAAGTAAAAATGAAAGAATTTTAAAATTCTTTCATTTTTCTCTAAATATCAGCTTCACATCGACCTTGTAAAGATGTTTCATCAACAGTTCCTATATCTACACCTAACTCTTTTAATCTTTCTAACACAGGAGGATGTGTATAGTGAAAGAATATATAAAGAGGATGAGATAACGGGAAACTTTTATTTTCTGTTACTAATTTTTGTAAAGCATTTGCAAGTTCTATACTTCCCGCTGGCCCACCTAATTCACTTCCCATTTTATCTGCTTCATATTCATTATGACGACTCACTATACCCATAATCGGCATCATAATAAAACCTAAAACTGGCATAAACAATATAAGAAGTATCATCATTAAAGCTGGTGTTTCTGGCATTCCCATCTCAAGATATAAAGATGTAGGAAGGTTTCCAAAAAGTGCAAACATACTAAATAACATTATACCAACAAGTGCTATATTTTTATAAATATCACCATGTGCAAAATGTCCAAGCTCATGACCCAATACAGCAAGTAACTCTTTTGTAGTCAATTTTTCAATCAATGTATCAAAAAGAACAACTCGTTTAGCTTTTCCAAACCCACCAAAGTAGGCATTAAGTCGGGCATCTCGTTTACTTGCATCACTAACAAAAACACCACTACTTACAAAACCTGTTTTATCCATTAACTCTTTTATCTGTTCATCTAACTCTTCATCTTTTAAGGGTGTTAATTTATCAAAGAACATTGCACGAAATGTTGGATAAAGCATATTTATAAGAATAATAACACTAAAAATAAAAATAAAACTCCATAACCACCATAAATTGAGATTTAAGATAATTAAATATATACCCCAAACAACTAAAGAACCAAAGAATAGTGTCATTCCAAAAGAGATAAGAGTATCTTTTATCCATAATGACAGTGTAGATTTATTAAAATCAAACTCTTTATCCAATACAAATTTTTGATAATAGGAAAAAGGGATAGATACTATTGAGTTTATTACTATAAAACTCATTACTATTATAATAGTCATTATAGCTTCATTTTCAAAGAAAAGTTTATCTTGTAAAAAAGAGATTCCAAAACCTATCCATCCTATAAAAAATAGATAATCTATAAATGAACTTACAATAGAAAGTTTCTCTTTAGCAACTGCATAATTTCCAGCCTTTAAAAAGTCACTAGGTTGAAGCAATACTGCTTTTTTTCTTTTTGCAATATTGATATAACCAATTTGCATTACACTTGTATATATTGAAACTAAAACAAATAGTGTATAAATACCTACTATTATTGTTAACATAAATTACCCTTGATAGCGATTTAACGCTTTTTTTTTGTATAATACTACATTATTTAAAATAATAGATTATTTTTAGGTATAAGTACTGTACTTTTATTTATATCTAAATTATCATCTTTATTATCAAAAACATTATATGCTAGTAAATATACAGAACCTATAATCAAACCTATACCAATAACCCATAAAACTGTTTTTCTTTTTTCACCTTTAAGTGAATTATAATCACCTATATCTTCTAATCTTGGTTCATCCATAATATAATCCTTTAAAATTTTAGATGATACTATCAGATAAATAATAGATAATAAGTTTGTTATTGAAATTAATTTGACGATTTAAGTCTATTTTTTATATTATTTATTCGTCATTTGAATTGATTTTTTTGAGAAGTATATAGAGGAGTAACCTCTACGAAAAAGTAGAGGTTTATTTAATCTAAAAACTGAAAGTTTAAAAGTCACCTTCAGCAGCTCTTGCTGGAATATCTAGCATAGCTTTTTGAACATGTTGTGCTAATTTTAACATCTCTTCAGGTAGTTTTTTCCCACCGTGAATAGCTAAACTTAAATCCATTGTATATAAATATCTCTCGCCATTAGCAAGTTCAATTAACATAATTCTACATGGCATAAATCCACCAAACTCAGGTGAGTGTGCTAAAAATTTCTTTGCAATAGAAAGACTACACATTGAAATATTTCTTACTTTGTAAATTTCTGTACCTTTAGCACCATCAATAGTGAACATTTTAGTATCACCAGTAACTCGCATATTGTACTCTTCAGCTAAAGCTTTAATAGATTCAACAACATCAGCATTCTCAACATCTTCATTCACTTTGAATTTTAGAACCATACCTTTTGCAGCGTCACCACTATCTAAAACTTTTTCAAACATAGATATATATGTTGGAATCGCTTCACTATCTAAAGCATTGACTTTAGATACAACACTACCAAACTTAATAAAGCCCACAAATATAGCTAAAACAGCGATAAAACCAATAGCACTTAAAATATTTTTCAATACGTTCATATTTTCTCTCTTTTTGATATTATTAGAATAGTTAAAAAAACAATCTAAATATAATTATAGTCTTGAATAACTTTTATTAATATTAAAAGAGCTAAGAATATAAAAATTTATTATAAGACTATTTATCTTTCGTATATTCTATCTGTTCAATATCTCTTTTTACTTCAACAGTAACTGAATTTTCACCTACTTTTACATCTTCATCTTCATTTTTTTTTAGCTCATTTTCAATCTGTTCAGCATTCTCTTTTGCTTGAGAAATTGTTATTGCTTGTGCTTCTTCCAATGCTTTTGCTTGTGCTTTTGAAAGATTTCCATCAGCTATACTTTTTGCTTCAAGTGCTATTATCTCTGCATCTCTTGCTGTTTTTAATGCTTCATCTAAAATCTGTTTTTCAGCAAACTCTTTTTTCAATCCATCTATTCTTTCTATAACCTGTCTTGCTTGAATATGTTCAATTCTATCAGCAACTTTTTCACTTCCAATTAAAATTTCTAAATATGTTACATTTCTCCAATTGTCAGTCAATAAATTTTCTAAATAGCTTTTATAGTTTTCATTTATCTCTGTCCCATTTGCTATAAAAACTAAATCAAACTCTAAACTATCTGTTTGATTAAAATATTTATAGTAAAGTTCTTGAAGGTAAGTAGCTAATGAAAGAGATTTAATATAATGATACACCTTCTCTTTTTCACCATTTTCAAGAAGATAATCTAAAATATCAGTAGATATAATAGCTGTTGGAGTTTCAAAAAGTTTATTTTGTTTCCCCATACAGAACTCATATACCTGCTCTAAACTATCGTCAAGTGAACGAACAAACATAAATATCTCTAAATCAGCACCAAAATCTATATTTTTTAATCTTTGAGTTAAAATATTTAAAACCATTTCTGGTTCTTCTAAACTATTAGCATATTGAACAAGAGTTCTAAAAAGAGGGATTGATTCTTCATCAAAATTCACCTCTTTTATATAACGTCTTAATTCTCCTTGAAGTTTTTCAACAAGAAGCTCATTAGAAATTTCTGAAAAATAAAGAGACAACTCCTCATCTGAAGATGATGCTTCACTTAGCATCTTATATGTTTTTGACATCTGTTGATATTTTACAATCTTTTCATCAATCTCCATATTTTCCAATAATCGTAATTGTGCTGTATAATAACTTTTTTTACTATACTCCAATACTTCTTTAAACTCTTCTGTTGCATTAGGTATATGTTTTGCAATTTTTTGCATATATGCATCATAATCAGAAAAGCTATTTTCAGAGTTATCTATATCTTTCAAAACTTTCATTGCTGAAGATTTTCTTAAAGAAATTTTAATGAAAAAGAATGCACCTAAAGTAGCAACTAACCCTCCAACAATTATATATATTTCCATTGGTGCTTGTGCATAAATATCTGCAAAATTAAAATTTGATTTTTCAACTATTGTTAAAAAATCCCCTATTGTCGTACCTACATCCATAGTTATTCCTTATACTCTATTATTATTACAAATTATATCGAAAAATATTATATATTAGATAAATATCAAATTATACATTATTCCCCTATTTCAGCTTTTTCTTTCTCTATCTTCTCTTGGTGTTTAGACATCTCTAATCGTATCTCATTCATTATAGACTCTGGTACATTTTCATCTTTTGACCATTTCACTTCATCAATATGTCCACCATAATCAGAACCTAACTCTTCAACTTTTTGAGAAAATTCATCTAAATTATTACAAAGAACCACTCTTCCATCAAAAGTATCTATAAGTTGTATAAACCACTCCCCA
>Ga0256826_1001298_pt1 | contig 15553 bp, 18 predicted proteins | sample CV79metaG_FD_185975 | JGI IMG/M metagenome (GOLD analysis project Ga0256826, IMG submission 185975) | Hydrothermal vent microbial communities from East Pacific Rise, Pacific Ocean - CV79 | ecosystem: Environmental > Aquatic > Marine > Hydrothermal vents | place: Pacific Ocean: East Pacific Rise...
AGAGTTGCACTAACTTTTGACATAGTCTGTTAATATTAACCGCTCTACATGTAGAGGAGAAAAATCCGCGAATTATACTCAAATATTATTTAATCTTTGCTTTTGCTTAATTATTTTCTTGTAAATTTTGCAATTCCTCTTTTACCTTTGCAACATGCTCTTTAACACGAACTTTAGGAAATAGTGCTTTAACAATTCCCTCAGGATTTATAATAAAAGTAGTACGAACAATACCCATATACTCTTTTCCATAGTTCTTTTTCAGTTGCCAGACACCATACTCTTGCATCATATCTGTAGTTTCATCACTAAGAAGGGTAATACCCAAATCTTTTTTCTCTATAAAATTACGATGTTTTTTAGTACTATCTGCACTTACTCCAAGTATTACAGCATCAAGATCTGAAAAATCTGGAGCAGCCTCTGTAAATTCACAAGCTTCAGTAGTACATCCTGGAGTATTATCTCTTGGGTAAAAATATAAAACTATCCATTTTCCTTTTAAATCACGAAGGCATATCTCTACATCATCTTGGTTTGGCAAGCAGAATTCTGGTGCTTTTTCGTCTATGTTAATCATATTTCTTTTTCCTTTTGTTTGTTTTTTTCTAAAGTGATAAGTTAGATTCTGAATCAAGTTCAGAATGACTGAAAGTTTATTTATTTACCACCCTATGTTAGATTCTGAATCAAGTTCAGAATGACTGAAAATCGGATTCACAATGACTGAAAATTAAGTCACAATGACTGAGAATCAAGTTCACAATGACCTTTCGTCACCCTGAACTTGATTCAGGGTCTAGTTTTGTAAGAACCAAATAATCACTTTCCATTTACCATACTTGAAACAAGTCCATTCTCATCTTTTACATCAGCTATAAAAACACCCACTACATGTAGAGGTGTCCAGATAAGTAAAACATTAAATACTGATTCATGTATCTCTTTAATATCGTGTGCAAAATCTTTGCTAAAACCTAAATCTTGGTAAAAATAGATCATAAAACCACTTACACTCATGAAAAATATTGTTATGTAAATAACATAATATGAAATTTTTACAACTTTATGATGCATATCTAAAGAGCTAAAATCCACTTTTTTAGAACTATCAAAGAAAAACAGATATACCCTATAAAGTACTAAAATTGCTAAAGCGTAACCAAGTATAATATGCCATTCCCACATACCAGCACGAATTGATTTTGCTAAAATTTTTGCTTCCTCTGCTGTTACATCGTAATCCATATCACCTAATTTACTAAGTAATATTTCAGAGTTTGTACGCCAAGAAAGAAAAGTTTTTCTTAAAAAAACAGTACCTAATAGTCCTAAAACAACAATAGCGTTTAACCAATGCCAGATACGAAAACTTAAACTATATTTCATAATAATTCCTAATAAACAAACATTAAAAGATAAACCCAAATACCTGTCAATGAGGTTGCAACAACTCCAAGAAATGTGAGCAAACCTGCTTTTTTGTGTTTTTTAAGTTGTAGTTGTTTTTTAGCCATAAATATAGTTACACCCCAAATAAGAAGTGTTATAATTGATATTGCAATATGAAAAATTAGGACTATGAATGCATAATTATGTGAGACTGAACTCTCTTGCATAAAAGTACTAAATCCACCAGAAATTCTAACTCCCATCTCAAAATATGAAAGTACAAGCACCGAAAAAGCAAAAATTAGTTTTTGAACAATTGCATGGGCTTTATAGTTTTTTCTTTTTGCTAGTGATATTGCAAATGCAACTAAAAATGGTAATAAAGAAACTATAAGAGTTACAATATCCATAAAAAATGGAGCTCTAGTACCCAAAAAGCCAAGACCAAACATATAATCAAAAGAAGTCATAATTTTCAGCCTTTAAGTTTTTCTCTTTTATAATACCAAAATCCTATTATAAAAATAATAAATAAAGTGGCAATTGTAATTTGTTTAAGATATATGTCAATCAACTCTTGATTTTCACCTATAAAGTAACCAAGCATAGTTAAAATAAATGCCCAAATACTAGCACCGAGTGCTGTGTAAATTGAAAATACTGTTAGATTCATACGAGAAAGACCAGCAGGGACAGATATTAGTTGTCTTATTCCCGGTATTAATCTTCCAATAAAAGTAGAGATTGCACCATGCTTAGCAAAAAAGTTTTCCATTTTTTCTAAAGTAGCCTCATTTATAAAAAAATATTTTCCATAATTTTGTAAAAATTTTCTACCAAGTGTTAATGCTAAATAATAATTAATAAACGCGCCAAGTAAAGAACCAGCCAAAGCTGAACCCATAATTAAAGGCACACTCATCTGTCCTTGTTCTGCTAAATAACCAGCTGGAATGAGGACTATTTCAGATGGAAATGGTAAAAATGATGATTCAACTGCCATAAGTAAAAATATTCCAAAATAACCCCAATCAAAAATTAGGTCTACTAAAATATGCGCAAATTCACTAAACATTAACAAGTTCCACTAAATCTTTTATCATTTTTTTTGCTACATCTTTTGAACTATATTCAAGTAGTTTCTCACTTCTTGTTTTTAAATCTTCATCCAAAACAGCTAAAAGCTTTTCTTGCAAATCTTCACTTTCACGCTCACACCAACCAAGCTCATTATCTACAATAAACTTTGCATTGTAATACTGATGATCTCCAGCAGCATAAGGATATGGAACAAATAAAGCGGGACATCCATTTGCGGTTAATTCCCAAAGCGTTGAAGCTCCAGCGCGACTTATTGCTAAATCAGATTTAGCTATTAAAGTATCTAACTCTTTTGTAAAAGAATATACCTCTGCCTCTACATGTAGAGCTTTATACTCTTGTTTTACACGCTCAAAATCTGCTTCACCAGCTTGATGAATTATTTTAATTCCTCTTTTGTTTAGTTCTCTACATGTAGAGAGTGCTAAGTCATTTATTGCTTTTGCGCCATGACTTCCACCTAAAAAGATTATGGTTTTTAAACTCTCACGAACTCTAGCAGTTTTAAAAAGTATATCTTTTACTGGGTAACCTTTAATAATAGAGTCATTAGTATAAGCAGATATAAATCGTTTTGCAAATGGTTTTAAAAGTTTGTTTAGTCTTCCCTCAACTGCATTTTGCTCATGTATAAAAAATGGAATAAACTTACTAATACTAGCCAATGATGCGGGAGCTGCTGAGAATCCACCAACACTATATGTAGCTACAATATTGTGTTTTTTTAAAATAGCTCTAGCTTTAAAAAATGCACGAAAAACTTTAAAAAGTGCAATAAACTTACCAAAACCTTTTTGATTTACAACACCAGTTGTTTCTAAAAAGTACACATGTGAAAAATCACTATGAAATTCAAAGTATTTTTTATCTTGACCTTTTGTTGAACCTATAAAAGTTAACTCATGCCCTTCATTAACTGCTGCTTGAGCTAAAGCCTGAGCTATCATTAAATGTCCGCCTGTTCCACCACCAGTTATACAAATCTTCATTTATTAATCCATTCTCGCTTTTTTAGATGCCATTAAAACCATACCAATTGCAATAGAAGCAGCGAGCATTGTGCTACCTCCATAAGAGAGAAAAGGTACAGATATTCCTTTAATTGGCGTTATTCCACTAATTCCATAAGCATTTACTAAAAATGCAAATGACAGAAGCAATCCAACCCCAATACTAAAAAGATATATTCTAGAATCATCAGCCCTGTTTGCAATTTTAAAGATGCGTTGAATCATCCACATAAAAATAACAACAACAAATAAAACTCCAATAAAACCAAACTCTTCTGCTAATCCTGCTAAAACAAAATCGGTATGAACCTCGGAGAGAAAACCTAGCTTAAATGTTCCGTTTGATAAACCTGTTCCAAAAATTCCACCATTATGGATTGCATTTAAAGAGTGTCCTATTTGATATGGTTCAACTTCTGTTGGTACTCGCAACTGCTCAGCTAATGAGCTTGGTAACAGTTCTAATACGCTGTTTTGTGCCAATGCCCACCATGACTTTATGCGCAAAATCCTATGTTCGGCTGTAAATATAAAAAATAGAAAAAAGCCTAAAGCACCTAGTAAAAGTGAGAAGAAAAATCTAAAACTACTTCCAGCAAACATTAGTAAAAAAAGTAATGTTAAACCAAGTACAACAACTTGCCCTAAATCATTTTGAATAAAAGCTATCATAAACATTGCAACAATAAAAACAAACCCATAGGGTGCAAAACGAATAAACTCTTGTTTTACGCCCATTCCATCATGATGACCTAGTTTTCGTGAAAAACTCCAAGCTAAAAAGTACACAAAACCAACTTTAAAAAACTCAACTGGCGCCAATGAAAAACCAAAAAGTTTTATCCATCTTTTTGCACCACCAACTGCGGACACAAAAGACTCAGGTAAAAATGGCATAATAATCATAAGAAAAGCAGAACCAATAAAAAGTGTAAAACCAATTGGTGTCAATAATTTATCGGGTTCACCTTGCGCTAAAAGCCAAATAATCAATATGCTAAGTATGGCAAATACAGATTGTCTAATAGCAAAATGAAACTCACTTACCCCAAAAAGTAAAGTAATATAAGCAGATAAAGTGTATGTTAGAACAATACTAATTCCTATTAGTATTGATACTAGAGTGAAAAGTTTTGTATCTGCCATAATGTGCTTTTTTTACTTGATTTTGTTGATTTTTAATACAAATTCAACTTCTGCTTTTGAGATATGTAGCTCTTTTGAGATAGTATCAAGAGTTATGCCTTGTTTAAATAAAGATATAATTTTTTCATCATCATTTCCATGAACTGAAGTTGGTATACTTATTTGCTTAACTCCACTCTCAAGCGAAGTAATGCGTTCACTTATTGTTTCATCTATTGTGTGGACGCTCTCTTCTAATCTTTTAAGCCCTATCGATAATGGTTTTACCATATCGTAAACCGTACGCTCAACCTCTTGGTAAATATCATCATCATTCATACGACTTGTATTTTTTTTTATATTTTCTTGCGTATCACTAAGTTTTTTCTTTAAGTAAAATATCTCTCTATTTAACTCTTCTGCAACAGTCGCTACTGAACGAATATTTTTGTTGTACTGTGAATCTCGCGTAAAAACATAATAGATAAGGTACAAAATCATAGCTGCCATTGCAACTACTAAATACTCTATGCCGATTTGATCAAATCTCATTTTTTAGCCTCTCTAGCTTCGCGAATAAGTACACGCTCTCTTGCTGTTAAGTAAGCATTCCACTCTTTTTCATCTCTCTCATGCATGCGTGATATTTTTGCTAAAGATGGTTCTACAGCTTTAAAAAAAACAGCAACATCTCTTTTTGGATGAACTGGCATCGCTATTCTTGCATAGTACTCTACGCCAACTTCTAAAGAGTCAGTTTTAAGTTTAAAATACTCAAATCCAATAGATTCTATCTCCACCTCATCACTCAGCGATAATCTTGTTGGTTCTTCATTTTTTAAAAATCTCTCAAGTGCATCTACTTTTCTATGAAGTTCAACTACAAGATTTAGTAAAATTGGATCAGTTTCAGCAGTATCACCTTTTGCTTTAGCAAGTTTTAGCCACTGACTTATAGCATCATCATCACTTTCACTTAGTTGTTGGTACTCTCTTTGGTATGCTTCTTTATCTACATCTGCACGAGAAAATACTAAACTAATTGGTGCTAATATTAAACGAATATCCATTTATAGTGCCTTTTCTAAAACTATTAAAATAAAAAATGCTATTCCCAAATAACCATTTACTGTAAAAAATGCACGGTCAATTTTTGTAAAATCTTTTCTTACAAGATAATGCTCATAAGAAAGCATTAAAGCAGACAACACTACTGCTAACATTGCCATAGTCCCTAAATGTGCCACCCAAATAAACATAGCCCAAAATATAACTGTTAGAGTATGAAAAAGTGCCGAGAGTAAAAGTGTGGCTTTTGCTCCATATTTTGAAGGAATTGAGTGAAGTCCTTTTTCTTTATCGAACTCCATATCTTGAAGTGAGTAAAGTAAATCAAAACCAGAAACCCAAAAGATAACACCAAGTGACAACATTACTGACCATGGAGTTATCTCTGCACTTACAGCTACAACTCCAGCAATAGGAGCTAAACCAAGTGAAATACCAAGAACAATATGAGCTAGTGATGAAAATCTTTTAAAGTAAGAGTAACTTCCTAAAACAAAAAGAATAGGAAAAGAGAGCTTAAATGCAAGTGGGTTTATGTAGTACGCTACTGCAATAAAAACAAATGCATTTGCAAGAGTAAAAAGTAAAATACTCATAGCACCTAATCTTCCATCAACATTTGGTCTTGAAGCTGTACGAGGGTTTAGTGCATCAATATCTCTATCTGCATATCGATTTAAACCCATAGCAAAGTTTCTAGCACTAACTGCTGCAAAAACTCCAAGTATAAGCAAAGTAAAACCAAACCAACCATCCGCTGCAACAATCATAGCTATAAAGATAAATGGAAGAGAAAAGATAGAGTGTTCAAACATAACCAACTCGTTAAAATCTTTTAATTTTTTAATTATTTTTTGCAAAAAGACACCTTAGATAATATAATTTATACTTAAGTTTATAAAATTTTCAAATTATATCAGCTATGCTATGAAGAGCTGATTAAAAAATCAAAAAGTTCACAATAAACTTATGTTATCATTACTCATGAAATATTTAAAAATAATTTTTAGCATGTTAATAGTTTTCGTTATGTTTTCTGGTTCTTGGTGGGGTGATGATAAGAAAAAAAGCCGTATTATTGTTAATCAAGAAAAGTTTATTGAAAAGCAAAAACGAATAAGAGTAAACAATGAAACTTTAGCTCTACTTTATGCGCATGTACCAAAAGCTAAAACAAAACTTCTAAAATCATATGGCTATGCAACTTTTACAAACATTGGTGCTACTGTAGTATTTTTATCTTATGAAAATGGTCAAGGTCTGGCGCACAATAACAGGACTGGAATAAATACTTACATGAACATGCAATCTGGTGGTTTAGGAATTGGTCTTGGTGGTCAAGAATTTCGCACTGTATTTTTATTTCAAACGCAACAAGCATATAATAAATTTATAAATTCAGGTTGGGAAGCAAACGCTAAAGCAGATGCAGCAGCACAATATAACGAAGGTGGAGGATCTGCCAATAGTGCGATTACCATTGCCAAAGATGTAAAACTTTATAAATTTTCAAAAGATGGTTTGCTTCTACAAGCTGCTATAATGGGAACGAAGTATATTAAAGATGAGAAGCTAAATAAATACTAATACAATAGATTTCTTGCATAACCTAGATCCCCAGTCAAGCTGAGGATGACAGAAACAGTCAAGCTGAGGATGACAGAAATAGACAAACTGAAGATGACAGGAACAGTAAAACTGAGAATAACAACAACCAGTCAACCTGAAGATGACAACAACTCCATTACTCCGTCACTCTCAGCTTGACTGGGAGTCTAGTTTTTAGAGCTATACAGGAACTCTAATATTCTCTTAAGCGACTTCCATCTATAATGGTTTAATCTCATTTCAAGGACATTTTATGAAAAAAATTTTATTAAGCACTATTGCAATAATTTCAATTAGCACAATGGCAATAGCTGGTGGCATTCAAGATATGAAAGGTGGTAATGACCAAACAGGTTGTGGACTTGGTAACACAGTTATTACAAAGCCTGATTCCGCAATCATGTATTCATTGCAAAATACAACAAATCAATCTGCTAGTCAATCAATTGCTATAACTCTAGGAACTTCTGGCTGTAAAAAAACTAAGTTTGTTATGAATGAAAGAGCTCAAGAATTCGTTGCTTCAAATATGGACCAATTAGCTAAAGAGATGGCTAAAGGTCAAGGTGAAACTATTGATACACTTGCTGAACTTTTAAATATTGAAGATAAAGCAACTTTTGCAGCTTCTTTACAACAAAACTATAACAGCATCTATACTTCTCAAAAAGTTGAGATGAATGATGTTTTAGACAATATCTCTACAACTTCTTTATAAGTTGTATTTCAAATGGGTTTTCCCGTTTGATACACTACACAAGCCAACTCTAGGAACTCCCTATTTTATTTAAAATTACTTTATTATTTATTATTTTTTTCAACTATACTTATGCGTCAACAATTGATTACAAACAAAAAGCACATAGCTTAAAACTTTGGGAAAAAAGATTTTGGAACCTACTTTTGCATAATGTTGATGGAGAAAGTGAGATAGATGATCCAAACTTTTTCTTTGCAAAAAATGGAAAATACAATGCAAAAGATGAACTTGACGCAACTATTGATGCACTTCTTAATGAAAAAGTATTTGATGACAACTCAGCGGCTTGTAGATTTCCAGCTAGAAAAGAATGGCTCAAAGAGCAGCTAAACATTACTAATTTCGCACAGGTTACATGTAGAGAATATGACAAAGTTTTTAAACGAGTTAATCCTAAGTCTGCGACTTTGATTTTTCCATCTGCACACATAAACTCTCCTGCATCTATGTTTGGGCATACTTTTTTACGAATAGATTCAGCCTATAAATCTAAACTATTATCTTACGCTGTAAACTATGCAGCAGATGCAAATACTGCTACAGAAAATGGTTTTGTTTTTGCTATAAAGGGTTTGTTTGGTGGATACATGGGTAAATATTCACTACTTACATATTATGATAAACTAAAAGAGTATAGAGATTCTGAGCAACGAGATATATGGGAGTATGATTTAGATTTAAACGAAGAAGAAGTTAAAAGAATGTTTAGACATATTTGGGAACTTAATGGAACTCAATCTCAATACTATTTCTTTACAGAAAATTGTTCTTACAACATACTTTGGTTTATTGAAGTTGCACGACCAAGTATTCATTTAAGAGATCATTTTAGATACCAAGTCATTCCTATTGCTACTGTACATGTAGCCAAAGATGAAGGTATTCTTACAAAAAACAATTATAGACCATCAAGACGAACAACAATACTTGCATATGAAAATACTATTGATAAGCGCTACCACGACACAACACTAAACTTAGTAAATGAAAAAATACAAATAGATGATGTTTTAAATAATAACAGCATCTACTCACAACAAAAAATATATATATTTGAAGCAGCAATAGAACTTGTAGAATACAAATTTTCAAAGAATAAAATTAAAAAAGAAGATTATTTAAAGCTATTTCATAAACTCTCTAAGGCAAGAGCGTCACTAGGTATTTCAGACTCTATTGAAATTAAAAAACCCAAAAATCCTATTGATGGACATAGGGATGTTAGAGTAAGTGCTTCACTTGGTGCTAGAGATGATAAATTTGTACAAATGATAGGTATACGACCAGCATATCAAGATTTAAAAGATAGTAACTATGGGTTTTTGCAAGGTACTCAGATTGAATTTTTAAACTTCCTTTTTTCAAATACTGCAGAGGACGATTTAAAAGTAGAAGAAGCAACACTAATATCTATAGCATCCATAGCTAAAAGAAGTGATTTTTTCAAACCATATTCATGGCGCACTAAAATTGGTTGGGATAGAAAATATACTGATGACACAAGCCACTTTATTGCAACAGTTGGTGGTGGTCTTTCATGGGGCAATGATTATGGATATGTTTATATGATGATTGATCCTCTTCTTTACACAAAAGACACTATTACTACTGGTATTGGTGGAAGCATTGGTTTAGCATTTGAAAAATATTATTGGATAAATACAAATATAGAAGCTACACATAGATTTTACGAAACTGGGGATAAGCAACTAATAATAGAAGCTACTCAAGGTTTTAGAGCCTCTCAAAATATTCAAATACAAATAAACTATGATTATAAAGAGAGAGTCTTAAAAGATAAAAATGATGAACAGACGATTAGATTAACTTTAAATTATTATTTTTAAAAATCGTTATTTAATTAAGTACTACTAAACACCCTTTTTTAGTATTGTAAATATTATATTTATAAAGACCATCTAGCTCTAGAACAACACGATAGTAACCTTTATGATTACCTATTCTAATTTGATTAAAAGCACTGTTTAGTTTTTTTGTAGAGTAACTTTTCATATTAGAATCTCTATTGAAATCCATGACAATTCTAGATGGATTTGTTAGTTCAAAGCTTCTTATCATTTTATCTTTTGTAATAATTCTTAGCTTTTTCCCATTAGTATAAAACTTTGCATATTTAATAGATGCAATTTTTCTATATTTCTCATTATTTTTTTTAATCTTTTTTTGTTTTATAAGATTATATGCTTTTGGTTCATTGAAATTTTGTGAAATAAAAATAGGAAGATGCCAATTAACAGAGTTGTCAAGAAGTATACTTTTTTTATTTATAGAGCCATCAATATTTTTATATTCTATTGTAACTTTTTGTAAGATTCTAGCTTCTGAAGGAAGAGTAATGGCAGCTCTTTTTAAAGGTACTTTTGAATTATCTTGATTTGATGAAATGATAATATCTTTTTCAGACTTATCTGCAAAAAAAGGATTTTCACGAGCATTTAATGATAGCACTAATATCATTGATATAAATATTATTTTAATCATTTTCATCCTATTGTGCAGAAATTTCTTTTAGTTCAAAGTATTCTCTTTGTAACTCTGCATTTTCATCTTTTAATCTAACTATTTCTGTATTTAAATATTCTTCATAATCTTCAAGACCAAATAAAACTTCCAAAGAGTTTGTACCATAAAGTAGTATACCTATATATATACCAAAACCTAAAACTACTATTACTAAAATAAAGAACTTTTTTAGTGATAATCCAAGATACTCTTGAGTTAAACTCTGAGTATTATCAATATCTGCATAAAGTTCTTCGTTTTGCATAATAAGTTCTTAGTTAAAGATGCGTGAACCTAAATACTCACCATATACAACCTCATTTTCTATTTCTAAAAGACGATTATATTTAGCAGTTCTTTCACCACGAGCTGTTGAACCTGTTTTAATTTGACCACAGTTTAGTGCTACTGCGAAGTCAGCTATGAAAGCATCTTCACTCTCACCAGAACGGTGACTCATTACACAAGTGTAACCATTTCTTTGTGCCAAACGAACACTAAGCATAGTTTCAGATACTGAACCAATTTGATTTGGTTTAATAAGAATAGAGTTTGCGATACCTTTGTTAATACCTTCATTTAAAATATTTACATTTGTAACAAACAGATCATCACCAACAATTTGAATTTTATCACCAAGTTTCTCAGTCATAAGTTTAAATCCATCCCAGTCATCTTCACTTAAACCATCTTCAATAGAAACAATAGGATATTTTGAACATAAATCAGCATAATAATCAACTAATTCTGCAGATGAAACTGTACGATTTTCACTCTCTAATCTATAGCCACCATCTGCAACTATTTCTGAAGCTGCTACATCTAGTGCAATAGCAATTTGCTCACCAGCCTTATAGCCAGCTTTTTCTATAGCTTCCATAATAACCTGAATAGGTTCTTCATTTGATGATAAATTTGGTGCAAATCCACCCTCATCACCAAGAGAAGTTGAATGACCTTTTTGAGATAAAGTTGCTTTTAAATTATGATAAACTTCTGAAGAAGCACGAAGCCCCTCAGCAAAATCTTCAAAACCAACAGGAACAATCATATACTCTTGAAAATCAACTGAATTATCTGCATGACTTCCACCATTGATAATATTTAACATTGGAGTTGGAATAGTCATAGCATTAGCACCACCAAGGTAGCGATAAAGTGGTACATTTAAACTTTTAGCTGCTGCGCGTGCTACAGCCATTGAAACACCTAAAACTGCATTAGCACCTAAATTACCATAGTTTTCAGTTCCATCAATCTCTTTCATAGTAGCATCAATTACAGCTTGATTAAATGGACTCATACCAATAAGTGCATCGCTAATTTCATTATTAACATGAGAAACTGCTTTTAAAACACCCTTACCCATATAACGGTCACCACCATCACGAAGCTCTAGTGCTTCACGCTTACCAGTACTTGCACCTGATGGCACTATAGCACTTTGTACTGTTCCATCACTTAGAGCTACTGTTGCTTTTACTGTTGGATTACCACGAGAATCCATTACTTCTATTGCATTAATGCTATCTATAAACATATATAATACCTTTTTATACTAATTTAAATAGTTTTATTTTAAGGCATTTTATCTAATCTATGGTTAAAAATTGGTTAATGGTCTTTATACATCTGCATCAGCTACTTCTGCAGCTTCCATTACATTAACATTACTTACGCCCATAGCCTCTTTTATTTTAGTTTCAATTTCAAGTGCTAATTCAGGATTATCTTTAAATTCTTGCTTTACATTTTCACGACCTTGACCAAGTTTTCTATCTTCATAAGAGAACCATGCGCCAGCTTTGTCTACAATATCTAACTTAACTCCATAATCGACTAACTCACCCTCTTTAGAGATACCTTCTCCAAACATTATGTCAAATTCTGCTTGACGAAATGGTGGTGCAACTTTATTTTTAATAACTTTTGCTTTTACACGATTTCCAATGTTATTTTCACCCTGCTTTAGTGCTGCGATACGACGAACATCAATACGAACTGATGCATAAAATTTCAGAGCATTTCCACCAGTTGTAGTTTCAGGAGAACCATAACCCATCATTCCAATTTTCATACGAAGTTGATTAATAAATATTACTGTACAGTTCATCTTAGATAAAACACCAGTTAACTTACGAAGTGCTTTTGACATAAGTCTAGCTTGAACACCAACTTGCTGATCTGTCATTTCACCCTCTAACTCTACTTTTGGTGTTAAAGCTGCAACAGAATCAATAACTATTAAATCAACCGCACCTGAACGAGCAATTGTTTCAACAATGTCTAGTGCTTGTTCACCATAGTCTGGTTGAGATACTAAAAGATTTTCAACATCTACACCAAGGTTTTTAGCATATACAACATCTAAAGCATGTTCAGCATCTATAAATGCACAAACTCCATCATTTTTTTGACATTCTGCTGTAATTTGAAGTGCTAGAGTTGTTTTACCAGATGATTCAGGTCCATAAATCTCTACAACCCTACCTTGAGGGACACCACCAATACCAAGTGCTAAATCTAAACCTAATGATCCAGTACTTATTGACTGAATTGGTTCAATATCTTTATCTCCAAGACGCATTAAAGCACCTTTTCCAAAAGCCTTATCTATTTGTTTCATCGCTAAATCTAGTGATTTTTGTTTATTTGCATCCATGAAATTTTCCTGTAATTTATTTTATATTGAGATTGTATACTAAAAAAATCTTTATTTGCAAAAATATGACAAATTGACATATTTATTTATAAATTTAGATTATTTTCTTATTTTTATTTCATATGTAGAAAAATTATATTTATTAAGTTTCAATAATAATTTATCGAAAGTATAATTAGATTCATCTAATAAATTATCATCAATATTTTCAAATTTATGTAAATCTATAGGTATTTTTGAGTATAGAACTACATATAATTCTTTAATTGTTTTACCATATGGATTTACAATTTTAAATGTTTCTTCAGTTTTAATATTTGGAAATGTGAAAGATTTCTTTGATTTCTTATTCAATAAAAGTACACCAACTTTTCCATTATGTTCAACATAAAGCACAGATATATAACCTATCATTTTCTGTTTTATATAAAAAAACATATTATCATTTTCTCTATAAATATTTTTATTTGGTTTTATAGATAATTTTGGACTATACTGATTTGAGAAAAGTTGATAAAAATTTCGCATATTAATTGGAAGCAATATATCTCTATATTTTAACTGCCACAAATTATCTTTTCTAATAATTTGATAATTTAATTTTACATTGAACTCTTTATTTAATTTTTTAATTAGTGGAGTATTTTCTAAATATTTATTTTGCGCTTCATTTTGTAAATTATCTGGTAATAGTTTTTTTAGCTTTATATCTAAAGATGAGTTATCATACTTTGCAGCCACATACCAAAGTTCTCCAGATTTTTCTACCTTAATATACTCTACACCACTAAGGACAGCTTTAGAACTGGTACTTAAATGAGTAGATGTATTTTGAGTTAGATTTCCATTTTCATCTTTATTTACCATATCTAGAGAAGAATCAACACTTACATGTAGAGTATTTGTTATATCAGCTATTGCATTTTTTTTAGCTTCTCTAAGATTTCCACTAATACCATAACCAACTATATCATGCTTTTTATCATGCTCAATTTTATATAGCCAAGATGGACTAGCTAAAAGTACTATTGGTAATAAAAATACAAAAATTATTTTAAACATTAATATAAACTAACCTTTTTATTCCCATAAATTTGAGGTACCTGTTTATAGCCAATACCTTTTCTTAATGATGCTCTTTTTACATCACTTTGTATATCTGGATATATTTTATTTAAGTGTTTCTTGCCTGTTGCTAATTCTTTTATTAGGAAGTAAGTAAACATTCTTTGTTGTTTATTTTCATAATCATTTGCAAAGTCTGTTGATTTTCCTGCTGTAAGTATTGTAAGTTTATTACTATTTATTACTGTTTTTTTAGTTCTTAAAACTGGTGCCACACCTTTATATAGCAAAGAACCACTATCATCTTTTCCAGAAAAACAACTATCCATAAATACAAATACATTTTTTGCTTGTGCTTTTGCTAATTTTGCATAGATGGTATCTAGTTTTAAATTTGGTTCTAGGTGAATAGAATCAGCACTCATATCTGATGGTAATAAATAAGTACTTCCATCTTTTGCTGGTACTCCATGCCCTGCAAAGTATACATATAAATTTCCTCTTCTATCTGAGAGTTCTTTTATGAGTTCTATCTTTGCTTTGATTTGTCCTGAAGTTGCATCATCATTTAAAAGTGTTATGATATTTTCTTTTGGAATACCTAGAGTTTTTTGTGCTAATTCTTCAAACGCAAGTGCTGAGAGATCAGCATACTCGACATTTGTATTTTGTTTATAGTTATTTATACCTATTATTAAAGCAAAGGAATCTTTATTTTTATTTCTGTTCTTTTTGAAATTATATTCTGATTTTATAGAACTATATTGTTTTTCTAATTCTGCTTCTTTATCATTGCCAACTCTTACAATCTTTTCTTTATAAATTATTTTTTGTGTTTGTTTTTTTGCCTGATAGCTAGATAATTTTGGTGGGGGCATATCCATACATCCTGTCAACAATATAGCCAAAAATATATATAATAATTTCATTCCATTAATTCTTTTTAGGTGTAAATATTATGTTACCTTTATATTTACATTCTGCTTGATAAAGCTGACTAGGAATACCACTGTTGAGTCCAGATTTAAAACCTGTTATTAACACTACTTTATAATTCTCAAAAACAAATTGTCCATTTGGATATATAAGGTACCCTAGAGTCATTTGTTTATTATCAGACTCCCACGATTTCAAATAAATTGATTCTTTTGGAAAATTAATCAATTTATTTTTCTCTCTTGAATAATAAGTTATATTGGATAAATCATATGCCTTAAAAATAGTACCTTTTGGAATTAT
>Ga0256826_1001299_pt1 | contig 15552 bp, 16 predicted proteins | sample CV79metaG_FD_185975 | JGI IMG/M metagenome (GOLD analysis project Ga0256826, IMG submission 185975) | Hydrothermal vent microbial communities from East Pacific Rise, Pacific Ocean - CV79 | ecosystem: Environmental > Aquatic > Marine > Hydrothermal vents | place: Pacific Ocean: East Pacific Rise...
CTTTATAACAGATGTCCCATCTGCTCTTTTTTTACTTGTAAATATGCTTCATTGTAAGGATTCGAGTCCATTACAATTGGTATTCTTTTGGTAATTTCTACATCTTTTAATAATTCTATTTTTTTAGGATTATTGGTTAAGAGTTGAATCTTTTTGATCTTAAAATAGTTCAAAATATATTCAACTATTTCATAAGTACGTTCATCTGCTTTAAACCCTAACTGATGATTTGCTTCTATGGTATCTAACCCTGTATCTTGTAATGCATACGCATTTACTTTTCCTAAAAGCCCAATATTTCTACCCTCTTGACGATGATAAATAATCATACCATTCTGTTGAGCAATAAGCTTTTGAGAAAAAGCCAGTTGCTCACCACAATCACACTTTTTAGAACCCAAAGCATCTCCTGTTAAACATTCAGAATGCACACGAACAATAGGGTTATCACTCAAACTATCAGTATATATAACTAAATGTTCTTTATCTGCCTCTTTAAAAGCTTGAATGTTAAATATACCATACTTGGTTGGGAGTTTTGCAACTTTTGAAATATCAATCTTTGTCATGGGCAAAATTATATCAGTTTATGATAAAATTCAACAAATTAATTTAAGGGAAAACCATGTTTACTAGATTTAGACGCAAAAGACTTAACCCCGTTCTTCGTGACCTTTTACAAGAGACACATTTAAATGTTAATGATTTTATTTACCCACTCTTTATTAAAAGTGGTGAAGGCATTAAAAATGAAGTTAGTTCAATGCCAGGTGTTTTTCAAATGAGTATTGATGAAATCATTAAAGAGTGTATTGTCTTAAAAAATCTAGGTATTTACTCCATTATTCTTTTTGGAATTCCAGAGACCAAAGACTCTGTAGGATCAGATGCAATGTGTGACCATGGAATTATTGCCTCTTCTATTAGAGCTATTAAAGAAGCTCACCCAGATATGTTTGTCGTAACAGATCTCTGTTTTTGTGAATATACTGACCATGGTCATTGTGGGGTACTTGATCCTGTGTTAGAGACAGTTGACAATGACATTACCTTAACAAACTTACAAAAACAAGCCATTATTCATGCTAAAGCAGGTGCCGACATGATTGCACCAAGTGGTATGATGGATGGAATGATTACAGCTATTAGAGAAGCTCTTGATAGTGGAAAATACTCTCATGTTCCTATTATGTCTTACTCTACCAAGTTTTCATCTGCTTACTATGGACCATTTAGAGATGTAGCTGAGAGCAGTCCAAGCTTTGGAGACAGACGCTCTTATCAGATGAATCCAGCAAATAGAAAAGAGGCTATTTTGGAAAGTATTGCTGATGAAGCTGAAGGTGCTGACATCTTAATGGTTAAACCAGCTCTCGCTTATCTTGATATTGTTCGAGATATTAAAGAAAACTCATCTTTACCATTAGCTGTATATAATGTAAGTGGAGAGTATTCCATGTTAAAAATGGCAGCTAAAGCTGGTGTTATTGATTATGAAAGAGTAATGATGGAAACCATGATTGGATTCAAACGAGCAGGGGCTGATATTATCATTTCTTATCATGCTAAAGAAGTTGCTGAGATTTTAAATAAAAGCTAGATAACTAAGAGAAATATATTTTCTCTTAGTTTCAAAATAGTTATTTATGTTTCATCTCTTTATCAATTTCATTTGACAACTCTGCTAACTCTTCTAAATATTTTGCTTCAGGACTAACTGATAAGGGTACTTCTAAACTTTTTTCTTCTACAACCTTTGATTGAATACCACTTAAAGTCTCTTCATTCATTTTTTCATTAATTATATCAATTTTTTTCTCTTCTGATGCAGCAATAGAAAGTTTTAAAGCATTAGCAATTTGATCAATATCTGATTCACCTGTTTGAGTACTAGCAGGAATAGGAATATTGATTACTTCGCTAACTTTTTCTTTCTTTGGCTCTTCTTGCTGAATACTTGTAGGCATTACTTCAAGTGTCTTTTTTTCCACTGGTTGTGTTATAGTTTTAAGAACTGTTTTACTCTCTGTTGGTTCTTCTAAAGTAACTTTTAATTCATCATCAGAAATTTGCATTGAAGAAGGAGTTAGTGAAGTTTGCTCTGTAATCATAGGCTTCTTCATTAAATATTTATAGCCATAAACTGACAATCCAACAATGAGTGTTAATAATAATATAATAATTAAAGTTTTTAAAATAGTAGTTAATGATGATTCTGACTCATTTGAATTATTATTTAATATTTGAGACTTATATGATTCACAAAAGTCATCCTCATTATCAGGTTTATTATTGAACAAATTGTTCCTTTTTCTCTTAAAGTTTAAATTTTATAGAATTATTCTAACATAAATTATACTAAGTTCTCTTTGAAATTATATTTTTTCACTTTTACTATAGCACCTAACTCATTTATTTGCTATAATATTCATCATTATTTAATATATCTGTATCTCACAGAATTAAAAAATAACATTTCTTAATTTTTATGTTTATTTTGTAATTCTGTGTGATACAAGTTAAAAAGGAGAAGATATTATGGAATTAATTTATTGGCTCATCGTCATTTTTTTAATCGCTGCTGCATTTGCTATCTTATACTATATGGGTGGTCTTGAAAAATTTTTACCTGTTGTTATAGTTGACTCACAAGAAGCATGGGTAATTGATAACCGATTCGGGAAAGATCGTGTTATTTATGAAGGAATCAATCGTATTCTACCAGGAAGAGATGTTGTTGTTCAAAAGGTAAGCTTAAAAGAGATTACTATTGACCCACCTGAACAAGAGATTATTACTCAAGATAACATTAATATTGTTGTAGATATGATTGCTTCAATTAAAATTGTAGATGCTGTTAAAGCTGTTATGGATGTTTCTGATTATGAAGCTTCAGTTAAAAGTCTTGTTATGAGTAGTACACTTAGTAAATTAGGTCAAATGGATTTTGCTCAAATTCAAAAGCAACAAGATTCACTTTCGCAAGAGATTCGTGACCATATGAAAGAAGATTGTTCTCGTTGGGGTCTTGAAGTTGTCTTAGTAAAATTTGAAAATATTACTCCTCCTGCATCAATCAAAGAAGCAATGGAAAAAGAAATTGTTGCTGAAAAAGAGACAAGAGCTGCCGTACTTAAAGCAGAGGGAGATCATAAAGTACATGAACTTCATGCAGACAGTGAAAAAATACTTATTGAGAAAAGAGCCGAAGCAACGTATAAAGTGATTAAAGATTTAAAAAGTCTTATGCCTACACTTTCAGATGAAAAGATTATGCAATTCTTAACATCAACGGCTTACATTGATTCAATGAAAGAACTATCAACATCTAGTAACTCAAAATTTGTTCTCTATCCATCGGATGTACAACAACCAATGAATAAAGTAATGAATGCAGAGTATATGTCTCGACAAAATACATCAAATTAAGGGAAAAAAATGTTTTTTATTACACAAATTTCTACATTTACATGGGTGCTACTTGCCTATGTAGCACTTCATTTAGGTCATGACTATATTAGCCAGCTTGATGGATTAACTCTCAATTCTACTGTTTTAATTCACCATATTAGTCCAGATAGAGATTTCATTTTACGTGTTAGAGAAGTCTTTTTAATTGTTGGTTCTCTTGCACTCTTCATTGAAATTGCAAAAGCTGCAACAGCTAATAATTTTGGTGCAACTGAAACACTTATGAGTTTTATCGTTGCAATTATTTTTATTGTAATGTTTTTCATGGTCTCTTGGGCTCAAAACTCAACTTTTTTAATTTTGGGAATGATGTCACTTATTGATGCTACAGGTGGCTTTATTATTGAACTCAATGCTGCACGAAGAGATATTAATATTGCGTAAAGCATTTTCTCTATAAATGCTACTTTCAAATGAATATGAGTATATCATCATTGGTGATGTACATGGTTGTATTGATGAACTAAAAAGTCTGCTCTTAGGACAAGGCTTTACAGTTGATCAAAACAATCTCATTAAAATTACTCCTGACAATGAGCATAAATCTATTATTTTACTGGGTGACTTCATTGACAAAGCTTCTCATCTTAAATTAACTGAAACTATTAAATTTCTTTACCATAACTTTAAACATCTCAATACTCAACGTCAACGACTTTATCTTATTATTGGAAACCATGAAAATATGGTATATAAATATATTATGAATGATTCAAACTTGATTATTAATGCTAAGACTATTGAAAATAAAAAGAAATATTATAATACCGTTGCACTTCTTGAAGAGAATTCTTACTTAAAAAAACTCTTTTTAGAACTCTACTCTTTTTCTAAAGTTTGGTACAAATATCAATATGACGACACATTTTCAGCTACGTTTACCCATGCTCCTTGTCCTGAAAAATATTTAACAAAAGAGACAAAAGAGGCAACACGAAAAATGATTAAATGTGTTTCTCGTAGTAAAAATCCAAAACAACCCTTAGATAAATTACTTTCTTATACGCATGAAGAAGCTCAAAATACTCAACATTATCATATTTTTGGACACCTCTCTCAGCCTAATATTCGACAGTATAAAAACAAAATTTGCATTGATACCTCTGCTATTTATGGAAATACTCTCTCTTGTGCAATTATTTATAAATATTCTCTCTCTTTTGATTCTGTTCCCTTTGAAAATAAACAAAAACAAGGTGTTCAAGCCTATAACAAACTTTTTGATTTTCAACATTAAAAAAATTATGGTAAAATGGCTTCCTTAATTTTAAATTAAATTACTTTTAATAAGTAAGAGGAACTCCCAATGAGACATTTTTTAACACTAAAAGATTTCACTAAAGATGAAATTTTAGAGATGATTACCCTAGCACAAAAAATCAAAGCTGAAACAAAAGTAAAAAAGTTTGTACCCTATATGGAAAAACAAACATTAGGTATGATTTTTGAAAAGAGTTCAACACGAACCCGTGTAAGTTTTGAGACAGGTATCTATCAACTTGGGGGAATTGGTCTCTTTTTATCTTCAAAAGATATTCAACTTGGACGTGGTGAGCCAATGAAAGATACAGCAAGAGTTATCTCACGTATGGTCGATATGGTTATGATTCGTACTTTTGAACAAAGTAAAATTGAAGAGTTTGCTAAATATTCAAAAGTTCCTGTAGTCAATGGTCTAACTGACTCCTACCACCCTGTTCAACTAATGACAGACTATCTTACCATGTTAGAATTTGGCATTAATAACCCTATCGTTGCTTATGTAGGTGATGGAAACAACATGACACACTCATGGTTAATCCTTGCTGCAAAACTTGGTTTTGAATTAAGAGTAGCAACACCTAAAGAGTATACTTGTGATTCTAAAATTGTTGCTGAAGCATTAGAAATAGCTAAAGTATCTGGTGCAAAAATCAGTTTTGGAAATGATCCTAAAGTTGCTGTAGAGGGTGCAAATGTTGTCACCACAGATACATGGATTTCTATGGGTCAAGAAGATGAAAAAGAAATCAGAATGAAAGCTTTCGATGGGTATATTGTCGATGAAGAGCTTATGCGTTTAACACAAGAAAATTCTATCTTTCTTCACTGTTTACCAGCTTACCGTGACTATGAAGTGAGCGAAGAGACTTTTGAAAAACATGCTGATATAGTTTTTCAAGAAGCAGAGAATCGACTTCATGCTCAAAAAGGAATTATGGTTTGGTTAGACCAACACCGTAACGACTAATACTAAATATACTATAAAGAAAGATTTAATGAAGCATAAAACAGTAGAAGATATTTTTAATTTTCAAGCCACAGCAGATGACTGTGTCAAGTGTGGGAAATGTATTCCTGTCTGTACCATTCACCAAGTTAATGCTGATGAAGTAACCTCTCCTCGTGGTTTTATTGACTTACTTGGACAATACCAGCAAGGAAACTTAGAACTGGACAAAAATGCTAAAAACATCTTTGAAAGCTGTTTTCTTTGTACCAATTGTGTAGATGTTTGTCCAAACTCTTTAGCAACAGATATGGTTATTGAAGAGGTACGTGCTGATATTGCTGACAAATTTGGTATTGCATGGTTTAAACGTATTGCTTTTTATCTTTTAGAACACCGAAAAGTAATGGATGTTGTTATGAAGTTTGGCTTCATGTTTAAAACCTGTGCTGTTGCAGAAGATAATAAAGGAAGAGGTCTTAGAGCCAGATTTTCCATGCCCATGGTTAAAAAAGGAAGACTTCTCCCTTCTATGTCCAAAATATCCTTTTTAAATGCTAATCCTGAAGAAATTTTAGCACCTAAACAAGAGCAAAAAAATATGCGTGTTGCCTTATTTATTGGTTGTCTTGCCAACTATAACTATACAGGAATTGGGGAATCACTAGTTGAGATACTTAAAGAGTTAAATATTGATATTTTTATTCCCAAAGAACAACTCTGCTGTGGAGCTCCTGCTTACTTTACAGGTGCTATAGATTCAGTCGAGCGTATGACTAAAGCTAACATTGAGTACTTTGAAAGTTTCATGGATGAATGTGATGCCATGCTCATTCCAGAAGCTACCTGTTCAGCAATGGTAAAACATGATTGGCAAGTATTTTTTAAAAATCATAACATGCCTAATTGGGAAGCACGAGCCAAAAAAGTTGCTGAAAAAATTCATATGGCAACAGCATGGTTAGATGACAATACAGAGCTTCAAGAGCTTCTAAAAACAAAAGGAACATTTGATACTTCGGTAACTTACCATGACCCATGTCATGCAAAAAAAGTTCAAAATATTTATAAGCAACCACGAAATCTTTTAGCACCAAACTATCCAATGATAGAGATGAGTGATTCAGATAGATGTTGTGGATTTGGTGGGGTTACTATGCAAACAGAAAAGTTCCATTTTGCCGAAGCAGCTGGGAAACCAAAAGCAGCAATGATTAAAGAAACTAAAGCACATTATGTGTCAGCTGAATGTTCTGCTTGTCGTGTTCAACTAAGCGAAGCGTTAAACAATGCAAAAGTTGAAACAATTTTTAAAAATCCATTAGAATTAATTGCAGAAGCGTTAAAAAAGTAAGAACGATACTTAGAATATTACTTAATTTGGAATCTCTAATATTTATTAGACATGATCACAAGGACAAACACCAAAGGATTGTCCTTGTAATCAAACCTATGTAGTTTCAAACCTCTTAAACCACCACATAAAAGCAAACATCAAACCGACTGTTTTACCAATAGACTCATCATACATAAATTCTTTTGCTTCATTTACAGAAACTTCTACAACTTCAATCTGTTCATCTTCAATACCACCACCTTGACTCACTCTCATTGATTCATCAACTTCAACATAATAAATAACTTGACTACTTCCTGTTGTTCCAACAGCACTTAATACTTTTGTAATACGCTCAATAGAGTTTAGAGGAACATTAAAGCCACACTCCTCTTCAATTTCCTCTTTGGCTATTTGAACTAAAGATTTATTTTTGTCAATCAAGCCTGCACACATTTCGATGGTCATTCCATCCTTATTTCTATTGTAAACTGGTGGTCTAAACTGTTTTACCAACACAAATGTTTTTCGCTCTTTATGATAGATTAAAATGGCAACTGAGTCATGAGAATGTACTATTTCCCATGCTTTTTTAATACCATTTTGGGTGTAGGTAGCCAAAGATGTTTTAACAAAATTTGGTGATAACAATGGCTCTAATTCAAAATTTTCAATACTGTTTTCCACTACCATCCCCTATTTTGATAATATGTTTTCATTTTTGGAAGAACTGACATATCATTAACGGTATTCCATACATATGAAGGTAAGTCTTCTTTAAAAATTTTATTAATAATCTTTGTATATTTTCTTTTACGATTTAAAAATGCTCTTCGAGCCTTTCCTGTTAAACCACCTGTTTTAAACTTTACCATTCTCATGGGGTCAATGGGTCGTCCATTTTTGTAAAGACCAAAATGTAAATGAGGACCAGTACTTCGTCCTGTATTTCCAACATACCCTATGACTTGTCCCTGTTTTACATGCATACCTACTTTAACTTTTAGACGACTTTGATGGGCATAAAGTGTGACATAATTGTCTTGATGTTGAAGTTTTATCACTTTTCCATATCCACCTTTCCATCCAGAAAAAATAACCCTTCCTTCTGCTGCAGCCAAAATAGGTGTACCACGTCTTGCCCCAAAATCTATTCCATGATGTGCTTTCCAACGTTTTAACACAGGGTGCCAACGGCGTGTTGTAAAAGGAGAGGTGATTCGAACATGATTTAAAGGCTTTCGCATATATTTTTGTACCAATGCTTTACCATCTGAATTATAATACTTACCGTCGGAATGTTTAAAAACATAATTCTTTTCACCATGCGACTCTAGCATAGCTACTTTAATATCAGGCATACCAAGTGGTTGACCTAAACGCATTTTTTGATCATAGATTATTGCTAACTTATCACCTTTTTGAACTCCTCTAAAATTTACAGAGTGTTTTAAGACACGTTCAAACTCATTGGCAAGTCGTCTATTTTTAATTTTATTTATAATGTCAAAATTAGGAGATTTTTCTACTGAAAGCAATGCAATATGTGTATCTTTTTGATAAGCAATAGGAATAATTTCTAAATCATAGCCACTATGTGTTCTAAAAAGATGTATTTCTAATTCATCTCCAAGAGGTATTAATGATTGTAATAAGATGCCATTTGATGCTATTAATTCATAATATTTATTACTATACCCTAGCTCAGATATTAGAGCCGAGTCATCTTTATCTAATGTATTTATAATTTTTTTATCAATGTTATATTTTTCTAAATATTGCTCAAAGCTTAAATTCTTTTCCCATGTTTTGTATTTCACTTTTGCAGCATGGATGAACATTGTCAGTGTTAAAAAAAGTAGCCACATCCTTAACAGAATACCTCTTTTCAAATAGACTCCTAGTATCAATTGTGATTATTATAACTTATAGAAACTAAAAGAGTACAACATTAATTGTTAACCATAAGATTAATTAAGTAGAATTCGCTTATGAGACATCTTCGAGGCTATAAACGGTGTTATTTTTCATTGGCTGTTATTGCAATGTATTCAACTCTGTTTAAATTAACTACTATTGACAGTAATTATCAGTACCATAAACATACCTTCGAGTATCAAGAGTACAAAACCTCACCACCCTACCTCTATGCTTATTATCTATTAACATAACTATCAAACTGGTCGGTCAACCGACCCTACATTTTAAGTATATCAAGGGATTTAAATGAACAGAACCATAAAACTCAGCCTATTAACCACGCTCCTACTAAGCACAAACCTCTTAGCAGATGAGACATTAGAGGACATTATAGTAACCTCTGCCACCAAAACAAGCCAAAATATTAATGATGTAACATCAAATATAAATATTATTACAGCACAAGAGATTGAAGAGAGACATTATACTACAGTTACAGAAGCGTTGAACTCACTTCCTGGGGTTAGTTTTACTTCTAATGGTGGCGTTGGAAAAACTACTTCACTTAGAATAAGAGGAATGGACTCTCGGCATACTCTTATTTTAGTTAATGGTGTAAGATACCAAGACCCATCTAATACAAGTGGTGCATCTATTCAACATTTAATACTTTCAGATATTGAAAAGATAGAAGTTATTAAAGGAGCACAATCAGGTATTTGGGGAGCAGATGCTGCAGCTGCTGTCATTAATATTGTTACTAAAAAAGCCAAAGATGGTGTAGCATTTCAAGCTTCACAAGAATTTGGAAGTTTTAACACGTCAAAAACAGATTTAACTCTAGCTTATAAAAATAAAAGTTTTTACGTTAAAGCGACACATAGCAATTTACATAGTAATGGGTTTACAACCATAGTACCCAACAAAGAAAGTATTGATAACTATGAAGATGATGAATATAACAATAAAACTTCATCAATTAATGCAGGTATTACTATACTGAAAAATGGAAAACTTGAAATTGGTCATACAGTCATAGATGCTCGTTCTCAGTATGACAGTTTTGCTACTCCAAATGATACAAGTATGGTAAGTGATAGTAAAACAACCCTATCAAACATAAATTATTCTCATAAAATCAACAATCATAACATAAAATTAAAACATGAAACTTCTAAATTTACCAGAGAAGAGATTGGTACAACTTTTGGAGTCAAAAATTATACTGGTAAAACATCAAACAATGAACTAAGTGACAAAATTAGTTACCTAACAGATGATTTTATACTAATGGGACTCAATAAACAAACAACTGATGTCGACTATCTAAAAGTAAATTTGACAGCAAATAACGATACCTATACCAATAAAAGTATCTTTTTAACAAATAGCAATAAATTATGGAACAACACAACTATTACAGAATCAATTAGACATGATAACTATGATCACTTTGATAACAAAACAACAGGAAAACTAGGGGTTAAACATATTACTGACTTTGGATTAATAGCTACTGCAAACTATGGTACAGCCTATACTGCTCCAAGTATTATTTATATACTTAATCCTTATGGTGCATCAAATAACCTACAGCCTGAAGAGACAAAGAGTTTTGACATTTCACTTGAACATCATGGAATGAGTATTACTTATTTTGACCAAAGAATTGATAACTTAATTATAGGTACTTATTATCCTGCTACCTTCCAATATAATTTTACAAATGAAGCAGGTACATCAAAAATCAAAGGTTATGAAGTAGCTTATAATAGCACTCTTTTTGATACCTTAGCAACAAACCTAAGTTATACCAAACTAAGTGCTGAAAATAAAGATGGACAAGAACTTGGAAGACGAGCTGATGAATCTATTAAATTCGGACTTGACTATTACGGAATTGAAGACCTCCATTTAGGTCTAAATGGAGAATATGTAGGAGAACGTTTTGATAGAAATAACAAACAAGGTCAACAAACAGGAAAATACACAATAGCCAACTTCACAGCCAACTACGAGTGGGATAAACACTTAAGCTTTTATGGAAAAGTTGATAATATTACAGACAAATATTACCAAACAATTGATGGATATGCAACAAGCCCAAGAGCTTTCTATACAGGTATGAAATTAACATACTAAATTCAATGTCAGCTACATCCAACCCTACTGCAAACAATTTTAATGTTATGTAGGGTCGGGTTAGCGACCAAATTAAAGCTAAAAAATGAAAAAAATAGTTCTACTTCTCTTTATTACCTTAACCCTTAATGCCCAAGAACGCATTATTGCTCTTAGCCCTGCTATTAATGAAATTTTATTTGCTCTTGATGCTAACAAAAGTGTAGTCGCTAATACTCAATACTCACTCTATCCTAAAGCCTCAATCAAACTACCAAAAGTAGGTGGTTACTTTACTCCAAATTTAGAAAAAATTATTGCATTAAAACCTACACTGGTAATTATGCAAAATAACAATCATAAACTTAGTCTCAAACTTAAACGACTTGGTATTCAAAGTAAAACTATTAAAATAGATACGCTAAAAAATATTAAAAAAGCAATTACAGACATAGGTGAATTAGTCCATAAAAAGCAAAAAGCAAAAAGTATAATTGATAAGATTAACCATGAACTTTTAGCTCTTCATGACATTGTCAATAACAAAAAAATTCTCATTGTTTTTGGACGCTACACAAACCTGAATAAACAAGTTTTTGTAGCAGGTCAAAACCTCTATTATGATGAAATTATTAACGAGAGTAACAACAGTAATGCCTTACAATCCAAAAGAAAAGGTCAACCCATCTTAAACATGGAAAATATTATTGCTTCAAATCCTGACATAGTTTTACTCTTGGCACGTTGTCAAGCCGATGGTATTTCAGATAAAGAACTCATAACCCCTTGGCTAAAACTTCCTATTTCAGCTTCTAAAACTAAGGCTATCTATATTAACAAACATATTTATGCAGGAATTCCAAGTGATAGATTGGTACTCTTTTTACAAGATTTTAGAACCATGCTAGAGGATTATCATGTTAAAACTCAGTAACTACTCTGATGATATTTTAAAAAATCTATCGTTAACTCTAAATAATCAACAAAGCCTTATTATTTTAGGCTCAAATGGTGCTGGAAAATCTACTTTAGCCAAAGTACTTTGTGGTATTACACCTTCAGACATTCTACTACAAAACAAACCTCTATATCAATACACAACAAAAGAACGAACAAAACTCATTAACTATATTCCTGCCAAATTAGAAATATTTGATGACTATTTAAGCCTAGATGAGTATCTAAATCTAAGTAAACTACATACTCTTTTAGAGTCCAGTAATATGCTCAAGCTCTTAGCATTGGAAAAACTCAAAAACAAACCCTGCCAACAACTAAGCTCAGGAGAACAACAACTCACCATGTTAGCCTCAGCTATTTTACATAATGCAAAAATCACCATCTTCGATGAACCCACAGCCAACCTAGATCCACAAAAAAGCCGAGATGTCTTTTCCGTACTTAAAAGTAAACTATTTCAATCTAAAATCATTATTACCCATGACCTTAACTTAGCCTACAAAATAGGCTATGATGTGCTTTACATCAAAGAAGGAAAAATTGTTTTTTCTAACAGTTCAGAAGAGTTTTTTACAGAATCAAATTTGAATGATTTTTTTGGGACTTCGGTAAAAAGAATTAAGGATGAAATTATGGTGAACTTATGAAATATTTAATGTATTTTTTAGCCATAATTCTCATCATACTAGCCCCTTTCCATGGGCAAATCCCCATAGAATTTTACAACATTAACAACCCTACAAGCGTAGCGTATAAACTCTTTTGGGAGATTCGTCTTCCTCGTATTTTAGTGGCATTTTTTGCAGGGGGTATTCTCTCCTTAGGTGGGTTAATCTTTCAGTCACTCTTTAAAAACCCTATGTCTACACCTTACACTTTGGGTGTTGCTACAGGCTCTACACTGGGAGTAGCTTTTGCCATTGTCTTTGGATTTGGTTCTTTTGTTTCTCTTTTTGGGTTTTTTGGAGCATTATTTACTGTGCTAATTCTCTTTACTCTCACCCTTAAACTCAAATCTTACGAAACCAATTCCCTACTTTTGGTGGGTATTGCTTTGGCATTTTTTTACAATGCAGCGTTGATGATTTTATTCTACCTAAGTGATGAATCACAAAGTTTTGAGATTATACGCTTTACCATGGGTTCAGTAGATGTTGTGGGAGTTGAAAATACACTACCCATCATATTGGCAAGTCTTGGTCTATTAAGCCTTTCATTTTTTTACAAAAAAGAGTTAAAGCTACTACTTACTTCCAATGATTATGCCTATTTAAAAGGAGTGAACGTAAAAAAAGTCAATACTATTTTACTAGTAACTGTCTCTTTAGCTGTAGGTGTCTGTGTCTCGTTAACAGGTCCCATTGGATTTGTGGGGTTGATTATTCCTCATATTTTAAAAACCATTCACAAAAAATCAGCTGAACAACTTATGCTTCCCATCTTTTTTTATGGGGGCTTCTTTTTGGTACTTTCAGATTTAATTGCTCGAAACTTAGGAAATAATTCAGACATTCCTATTGGAATCATTACAGCATTTTTGGGTGGACCTTTTTTTATTTACTTGATAATGAGACGAAAATAAACTTTATAGGAAGTTAGAAGCTGTAGGGTTGGCTTCAGCCGACGATAAGTATAATACACAAAATACTACAAAGAGAAAACAATGATAAAACCAATCCTAGGAAATATAGATTTTATAGAAAATCTACGAGGTAAGAAAGCCACTTTTATGTTGGCTCTTTCTAACACCAAAACAGCCAATATTGAGGGCATTACCCAAGCTGGGATTCCAGGAATGATTCACCTCACCCCTACCCTTGACAGTGAATTTGTCTGTACAGGAGAGGTGAGAAGTTTAGAAAATATTGCTGAGACACCTAAAGGTGTACCAACCCCTGCACTTATTACCCGTGGGATTCATCTTTTAGCCCCTTATGGTCGTGTTGAGCTGTTAAATTTAGGGCTTGAAGTAAGTCCAAAAATAAACTACTTTAAACTGCATGATTTTAATATTAATCCGAGCCAAAGCATTGCCAAAGGAGCAAAAATAGAGGCACAAGAACTTTTTCAAAAAGGAGTAGAGTTTGGACAAAATTACGTCTGTAAAGATGAATACATTATTTTAGGAGAATCAGTGCCAAGTGGTACGACAACAGCCATGGCAACAGCAATTGGACTGAAGTACAAAGTAGAAAATGCCTTCTCTAGCTCTTTTAAGGAAGTTCCCTCTGATATTCGTGAGACAACGTTGAAACTTGCCCTTTCAAACTTGGAACATAAAGATGATATTTTTGCTGTACTCTCTAAAGTTTCAGACAATATGCTAGTTTTTAATGCTGGGTTCATTTTGGGGCTGAACAATAGAATTCCTCTCGTTCTAGCAGGTGGCACACAAATGGCTTGTGTGCTTCTTATTATAGACAAAATGCTCAAACTTATGGGTGGAAATATGGAGACAAGTAACTTGGCTCTTTGTACCACTAAATGGGTTAGAAAAGATAAAAATTCTGATATAGAGGCTCTACTTAAACTGTTACGTTTTAAGATAAATGCTTATTATTCTGACTTTGACTTCTCTAACAGTAATCATCCTGCGTTAAAACTTTACGATGAAGGCGAAGCAAAAGAAGGTGTGGGTGCTGGTGGAGCATTAATGTACGGTTTTTTAAATGGGCTTAATCAAAAGCAAATTACCCAACAAGTTGAAAGTTTTTTAGCCTAAATGAAACTGCTTTATTTTGGAGGGCAGAAGTCAGGAAAAAGTAAGTTAGCCGAAGCTAAAGCAGAGGAACTAAGTTACCCTAAAAAACCTTACTATCTTGCAACGTACAACAATAACTATGCCGATGAAGAGATGCAAGAACGCCTCTCTCAACATAAGCGACAACGTGCAAATAACTTTGTTAGTATTGAAGAGCCTTTGCATCTTTCACAAGTTATCAAAGAACAAGAGACCTACCTTATTGACTGTATCTCTATGTGGATTTTAAATACTATTGAAGAGACTATAGATACTCTTTTTGAAGAACTTAAGCTACTTGAAGAGAAAAATAGCAATATTATTTTTGTTCTAAATAATGTAAACTCAGGAATCATTCCTATGGACAAAGAGAGTCGAATTTTTGTTGACAGAACAGGAATTATTGGTCAAAAGCTGGCTTCTTTTTGTGATGAAGTTTATGAAGTAAAAATGGGTCTTCCCATTCAATTAAAATAGGAATTAAATATGCAAGTTGAACTTGGTTTTATGGTCAAAAAAATTATCTCCGTAGCACTTATGCCTCTTTCTATTGGTGTTATTTTAGCAGTTATTGCTCTACTTTTTCTCTATTTTAACAACATTAAAAAAGCAAAACTCTACACACTCTACTCCATTCTCTGGATAATGCTCATCTCTTCTTCTTTTATAGGAAACCTTATGTTGAAACCCTTGGAGAGTAGCTACCCTAAACTGGAAAAAATACCTGAAAACATACACTATATTTTACTCTTAGGAGGCGACCGAAAGAAACGTGCATGGGAGGCATTACGGCTT
>Ga0256826_1001300_pt1 | contig 15536 bp, 16 predicted proteins | sample CV79metaG_FD_185975 | JGI IMG/M metagenome (GOLD analysis project Ga0256826, IMG submission 185975) | Hydrothermal vent microbial communities from East Pacific Rise, Pacific Ocean - CV79 | ecosystem: Environmental > Aquatic > Marine > Hydrothermal vents | place: Pacific Ocean: East Pacific Rise...
ACATTCTAATAAATCTTTCATTGTTACCATATTTTGCTCCTTGCAAAAGTCTTAAAATAGATAATTCTATTATATATTTCAAGACAAAAATAATATTTTTAGAGACCGTAGTCTTTAGGTTTATGCCACTGTAGCCCTTAACAGATAAATCTGCAACCGTTCAAGGAGTAACTACATGAGAATTTGCTTCTCTTTTATACAAATTATAAAAAGCTTGGAATTGTATCGAAATTAGATTAAATAGGTGGTTAAAATAGAAGATTATATTATCATTTTATTTAGCGTATAGCCATAAAACCACCTCTCTTAAGGGGTGGAGTTGTCAAATAATATCCTGCACTATATATTTACCTTTGTATGTTTGAGCTACAACATTCTGTTTTATTTTTGTCGATGAAGTTTGTGGGTTATAGCTTACTTGAACTATCTTTTTCCCTTGTGATTTTAAATATTTCTCTACTTCAATATTATGAGATTTGTCTCCCCAATCTTCTCCAATAACAAATATATCAGCATCTACTTCTTTACAGTTAGTTATATATTCAAGGCTGTCATACGATAGAACATCATCCACACATTTTAAAGCTTTAATCATCCTCATCCGTTGTACTAGTGGAATTACGGGCACATTTTTTTTGTATGAAGCAACCACTTCATCCGAAGCAACACCAACGACAAATCTATTTCCCAATGTTGCACAGTATTCTAAAAGGTCTAAATGACCAATATGTAACAAGTCAAAAGTACCTACAGTATATACAGTCATTATTAAAACTCCTTATAATTTATATTTTGTGTATAATAGCACTTATTGTTTAAGTTCTCGGTTGATTGATTAACTAATTTTCTTAAAATGATAAATAAAATTTACAGGATTTATCTATGAAAATGAAAGACGCACTCTCTCAGGATTTAAAACAACCTACAATTCTCTCTTATGTGAGAGATCTTCCCAACTTTTTATCACTTTTAGGCTTAGTATGTACTATTCTCGCTATCTATTTTAGTATTAGAGGGCTTTATGCTGTTGCTATGATAGGGATGGTTTGGGCTGTCGCTTTTGATTGGGCTGATGGGCTTGTTGCTAGAAAGCTCAAAGGAAGAACACCCACTGATGCACAGTTTGGGGGACAACTTGATGTACTTATAGATATTGTAAGTTATGGCGTTACCCCTGCTATTTTACTTTTAAGCTATGGTAACTTTGAGCCACTATTTTTAGTGGGTGCAATTATAATGGTAGCTGCTGCTGCTATAAGACTAAGCTATTTTAGTACTTACGGACTAGCAGGTGGAACAAAATATACAGGTCTTGCTCTTGATAACAATAGTCTGATTTTAGTTTCTGTATTTTTACTAGAGAGTTTAGTGAGTCATGGAGTTTTTACAATCATTTTATATCTTAGTGGCGTTTTGTTGGCAATACTCAATGTTTCAGAGATTAAAACACCAAAACTTTCAGGAAATCCTAGAAATGTTTGGCTTCTCGTTGCTTATACTTTAGGAATTACTGTCATTTATAGCTGGAAGATTTTAAGCTAATACAATAAAACTAAAAAAATAATAAATATTCAATAGATAGTGTTCGGTGTTACCGAACCTACGAGGTTTTTAAAAGCTCTGCAATCTGTAAAGCTCCATTTTTCTCTATCATATTTTGAAGTTTTTCACTCTTTTCTCTCATATTTTCATCTAATAATAATATTACCTCTTCTAACTCTATCTCTTTTTCTCGCATAATCCATGCAACATCTTGGTCTACTAAAAATTTTGCATTGTAAAATTGATGGTCTCCTGCTGCGTATGGGTAAGGGATATAGAGTGTTGGACACGCCATCGCCGAGAGTTCCCACAGAGTTGATGCACCCGAACGGGCTATAGCAAAATCAGCTTTTTGCATATAATCCGATAGTTTGGTTGTAAACCCAAAAACTTCAGCTTCTATACCCAGTGCTTCATACTCTTTTTTGACCTCTTCTATATTTTTTTCTCCTGCTTGGTGGATAATTTTTATCTTTTTATCTTTTAGAGTAGAAGCCAATGATAGAGCCAATTTATTGATTGCCACAGCACCTTGTGAGCCACCTAGAAACATAACTGTTTTTATCTTTTCTCGAATACGAGATTTTTCAAAAAACTCCTCTTTTATAGGATAGGCTTTAATGGGAGACTCTTCTTCATAAGAAGAGATAAACGCTGAGGAATAAGAGCGTAACAATCTATTAAGTGAGCCTATGGATGCATTTTGTTCATGAATAACTAAGGGTATATTTAACATCTTTGCTGCAAAAGAGGTGGGGGCTGCCGAGAATCCACCTACACAAAAGACTACTTTTACTTTTTTCTCTTTTAAAATTTTTCTAGCTCGAAAGGTAGCTTTAATTAGCATAGAAATAGATTTTACTTTTCCTAAAATACCTTGATTTACCACACCTTGGGTTGCTAAAAAATAGGTAGCTTTAAACTGTTTATCATTTTCAAACCATGCTCTATCTTGACCTTTTGTTGAACCAATATAGATAAGCTCTTCATCTAAGAGTTTCTCTTTTACAGCTTTAATAATGGTTAAATGTCCACCTGTTCCTCCACCTGTCATCACGATACTCATCTCTTCTCCTATTTATAGTTTATTTTTTTTGAAATCATCAGTACAATACCAATACTAAGTGAAGAGGCAATAACCTGTGAGCCTCCATAACTTAAAAAGGGTACAGCAATACCTTTAATTGGGGTAATCCCTGCAATACCAAAGCTGTTAATTAAAAAAGAGAAGGTAATCAGTAAGGCTGTTCCAACACAATATAGATAATAGGTTGGGTTGTCTATTTTGGCTGCAATTTTAAAAATACGGTAGATAATAAAAAACATAAGTAATGTAATAATTATAATTGTAACTACTCCTAACTCTTCGGCAATTCCTGCCAAGACAAAATCGGTATTGACCTCTGAAAGAAAGCCCAGCTTATATTGCCCATTCCCTAAACCTTGCCCCCAAAAGCCTCCATGATGAATGGCATCTAAGGAGTTGGATATTTGATAGGTCTCTAGACGGTTAGCAGGGGTATCTATAGATATAAACCAATCTTGAATCCGTTTAATTCTATGTGGAGCACTAATAATAAGAAGTGCTAATCCCGATAAGGCTATACCAAAAAGCAGTGAAAAGAAGCGAAAGCTACTACCTACGAGTAAAAATAGAATAATAAGTGTGGCAGAAAGAACAACGGTTTGCCCTAAATCTTTTTGAAAAACAGCAATCAGAAGAGTAGATATAAAAAGCACCACTACATAAGGAATAAAGAGTTTTATTTCGGCTTTTAATAACATGTTTCCATGTGCAAAACGGGTACGAACTAATGACCATGAGATAAACATAATAAAGCCAACTTTGTAAAACTCTACAGGAGTAATAGACGTTATACCAAGGTTAATCCATCGTTTTGCTCCACCAATGCTGTGAACTAATGATTCTGGTAATAGAGGCATAATTAAGAGTATAAATAAAAAAGTAGAGAAGAGAAGAATGCCAATAGGCTTAAACCATTTGTCTGGGTCACGTCGGCTTAGCCAAACCATTAGCGATATACCAATAGTTACAGCTACAAACTGTCGGATAAAAAAATGAAAATCACTGTAGTGGAACTTCATAACAGCATAACTAGAGAGAGAGTAGCTCATTATTAATCCAAGGACTAAAAGGATAACTGTCACTCCAAATAAAGGTTTATCAATCATATTGTATTCTTTTTTATTTTTAGTGAAGATATTTTATCAAAATTTTGTAAAAAAAATAGTAAAATCCATTTATAGAATTTAAATATACTTTAAAAAGGTTAATATGCCCAATGTAAAAATAGAAAATAAAATGATACATTATCGCTCTGCCATATTACTTGCTATGTTTCTTACGATACTCTTTCTTTTCTTTATATTTTTAAGTACGATTATAGGTATCATAAATACTGAAAGAAAAACAGATAATAAATTTGTAACCATTGAAAATAAAGCAATACGAGGAAAAATTATTTCAGCAGATAATTTTGTAGTCTCTTTTAGTCAAAAATACTTTAGAGCAGAGGTTAATACAAAGAGTATTGACCCTAAAAAGAAAGACCTTTTTATTAAGCTTTTTTCTATCTATTCGGGAATCTCTGAAGAGAAAATTTTATCTAAATTTGTCTCTAAATTAGGAAAAAATATTAGGGGACGTATTGTACTGTGTACTGATATAGATGTACGTTTGTCAAAAGATTTGAAATCACTCTCTCGAAAAATGACCTCTTTGGATATTTTTCAACCTCTAAATCCTAAAAAACCTCATTTGGTCTATGGTTTAGATATTTTACCTGCCAGTGAGACACGCTCTTTTCCTCATAAAAATCTTTTGACTCCTGTTGTAGGTTATGTACGGACAGAAGTTGTTAATAACTATAAAATTCCTATAGGAATAAAAGGTTTAGAAAAATCGTATAAAGATTTTTTAGAACCCAGTCAAAATGGTGTTATACGAGGAAAACGTGATGTAATAGGTACAATTCTTCGTGATGGTCAAAGCAGAGAAGTAGAGCGTGTGGATGGTATGGATATTCATCTAAATATTAATTTGGATTTTCAACGCAGTGTTGAAAAAGTTTTAGATGAGATGAAAGAGCAGATTGCAGCCGAAGAGATTATGGTAGCTGTCATGGAGTCCAAAACAGGAAAACTACTCTCTTTGGCATCTTCGGAGCGTTTTGACCCAAAACATATTGTTCAAAAAGATGTAAAATCTTTAAATCCAAATTTTTCTGAATACCTTTATGAACCAGGGTCGGTTATGAAACCATTGACACTAGCCATTGCAATGGATGCTAATAAAGTAGATTTAAATAAAAAGATACGATTGGGTGGAAAACTAAAAGTAACCAACAAATATACTATTTCTGATGATGATTATTTTAAATCATTAACTCCAAAGGGTATTGTTATGTACTCTTCAAATATCGGAATTTCTAAAATAGCATGGAGACTAAAAGGTCAAGAGCTTTATGATGGGTGGCGTAAGTTTGGACTTTCACGACCTTCAGGAATTGATTTATCTAAAGAGTTAGCAGGAAAAATAAAACCTGCGTATCTCTTAAACTATAAAGTACACTCTGCCAATACAGCGTATGGTTATGGTATGCTTGCAAATTTTGTACAGATGATTAAAGCCTATAGTGCATTTAATAACAACGGTATTGCCATTACACCTAAATTGGTCAATTATCTTAGTAGTGAAGGGAAAAAGTACGAGACCTTGAATGAAGTAGAAGATTTACAAGCGTGTACTCCGTATACTGCATCTAAAATTAATGATATATTGATTGCTACTGTAAATAGAGGAACAGGAACAGCTGCACAATATGATGGATTAACCGTAGGTGGAAAAACAGGTACAGCACATATTAGTTATAGAGGACATTATATAGATGAATATCATAGTAGTTTTTACGGTTTTGTTAACGATAAAATGGGACATAACTATACCGTTGGTGTTTTTGTAATCAAAGCAAAAAAAGTCTATTTTGCATCCCAAACAGCAGCTCCTACCTTTAAAAAGATTGTAAATAAAATGGTTAAACATCACTTTTTGGTAGTAGATGAACGTTTAGCCAAAATAGATTTAGCAAGACGAGAAGCTGTTCGTAAACGAAAACATGCTGCCTATGTAAGAAAAATTCAAGCTTACAATAAGGCACATGGGATAAAATAATAAAAATTTAGGAGTTATATATGTTAAAAAAAATAGTAAGTATTGGTCTGTTGGTTGGAATATTTTCAGGTTGTGTGGGTGTTGACCCTCAAGGAAGAGGCTATTCGGTTGCTGTTCCAATGAGTATGATAAACTCAACATTGGCAGAGAAATTTCCTTTAGATGAAAAAGTATCCTATGGTATGCTTAGTGGAAATCTAAATATCTCTAAACCAAATGTTTTAGGTAAAGCAGGTAGTAAAAAATTGGGTGTAGGAACATCATTTAAATTTACAAATATGTTTGTTCCAAAAGGTATTAGTGGAACAATAGATTTAGCATCAGGTGTTCGATACGATGCAAACACAAAAAACCTCTATTTAGCAAACCCAATGGTTAACGAAATTAAATTTCAAGACTTCTCTTTGGCAAAATATTTAACAACAGATATGAGAAATGCCATCGGTATGGTTATTGCACAAAGTATTGCCAAAAAACCTGTCTACAATATACAAAAAGCAGGAATGGGTGCAAATTTCGTAAAAGGCATTGATGTTAGAGAAGGACAAATCTTTTTAACATTTGGACTATAAAATATGAATAATAAACCTAAATACACTCTTTTTAAAAACGCTTCGTATGCGATAGATGGTTTTGTTCATGCGATTAAAACAGAAACCTCTTTCAAACTAGAGGTTGCCATCGCTTTTATTATTTTGCCTTTAATCTATTTTTTACCTTTTGAACTTATCTATAAACTTGTGTTAGTCATTACCTACTTTATAATCATGATTGCAGAGCTACTAAACTCTGCTGTTGAAAATGTAGTCGATTTGGTTACTACCGATATTCATCCTTTGGCAAAAGCTGCCAAAGACATTGGTGCTACGGCAGTGCTGTTTTCGGTTGTACTTCATATTGTCTGTTGGGGTTTGATAGGGGTAGATTATTTTAGCTCTTTGGGGTAAAGCCGTCGATTCCACATATGCAAGTCGCATTTTCGGAGTCGGCGTGTTTACACCCGAATGAATTTAATATTGGTTTAGTACTTACTTAGTATAAAGTTAATGAAATATCAAAATTACATAGGAAAAAATATGAAATTAAAAAAACTAACATTAACAAATTTTAGATGTTATGAAAAATTTGAAATAGATTTTAATGAAAAATTAAATGTAATTGTTGCTGAAAATGGTGTTGGTAAAACATCTGTGTTAGATGCTGTAACTGTTGCTTTAGGACAATTTATAGGTGGATTTGATACAGGTAGAGAAAGTGGTTTCACTGCGAAGGATGCTAGATTAAATATTGTAAAAAGCAAAACAACACAAACTGTAAATATGGAGAGCCGTTATCCGATAACTTTAGTAGCAGAAGGAGAAGTTGATAGACAAAATGCAAAGTGGTCAAGGGAACTAAAAGGAGCAAAATCTAAAACTACTTATGGAAAAGCTACCGTACTAAAGGAATATGCAAAAAGGTTACAAGAGCAAGTTCGAGAAGGGATAGAGGTCTCTTTACCTATTCTATCTTATTATGGAACAGGTAGATTGTGGCATCAAAAACAGACAGCAAAAGGAAATTCTTCTCGCTTATTTGGATATGATAAAGCTTTAGAACCTGCTTCCACCTATAAAGAGTTTGCAAAGTGGTTTGAAGATGAATCAAAAGCTGAATATAACAACCTATTAAAATATATTCAAAAAGAAAAAAATATGGACTTCTCTCTCTTTGACAAGAGTATGGCATTAGATAAGATTAGAGAAGCTGTAGATACATGTCTAAATATTAGTGAATAGCAAGATATAAGATACGATTATGAATTTAAAAAAATTACCGTTACCCATCCTAAACAAGGGGTACTTCCTATTGAGAGACTTAGTGATGGTGTTCGTAGTATGTTGGCAATGATAGCAGATATTTCGTATAGGTGTGTAACGCTAAACCCACATCTTGCTGATGCTCCTAAAGAGACAGAAGGTATTGTTCTTATAGATGAGGTTGATCTACACCTCTTTTCCCATTCAAGAACAAGCAATACGAGGTAAATGGGATTTTAATCTAACATCTATCTATTTTATTGGTCTACTAAACTTTACCATTGACCGATTTAAGGAGTCCCCTGAGTTTCTACACCACGGAAAAATAATGGATATTAAAACCAAAGAGGTTATGTATGATAGTCTAAATATGATATATGTAGAGATTCCAAAACTCCAAAAGAGCAAAGAGGAGCTATCAAACCATTTAGAGTGGTGGCTCTATGTTTTTCAAAATCTAAGCCATTTACAAGATGTTCCCAAAAGCCTAAAAGGCGATATTATAGAAAAAGCCTTTGAAAAAGCAGAGTTTGTTAAGTTACCAAAAGTCAGCAATTCTAATTTTGAAAACTGAAAAACTTATAAAGCCCTAAATATAGGCATTTCAGAGTTTTTCTATAATTATTATAAATACTTATAATCCCAAAAAAATCAGTATATTTTTAAAATATTTTTTAATAGTATAACTATATTACGGACTTTAAATTAATATGAAACTTTAAGATTTCTAAATTCATTTAAAAATCTATTATAAGAAAAACTCATAGTTAGAATTGCTGACCAAAAGTAGAACAAGATAAATATCATCAAAACCTAAAAGTCTATAGAGATTTGATTAATAGCTTTGATACTGCTCATAATGATGGTTTGAAAAAGGGGATAAAAGAAGGTATCAAAAAGGGAATTAAACAAGAAAAAATTAAGTTAGCTAAAAACCTTTTAGATATTTTAGATACTCAAACTATTGCAATTAAAACAGGTCTTACTATTGAGGAGATTGAGGCTTTAAAGCTGTAAAATACGTTTTCAACGCACCAAAAAACCAAGCTTTCATAAAATAAAACTTTCGCCAAAAGGCTTTTTTAACCCTTTCGGCGAGGCTCTGTTTTTTGCCAATTTTAATAGTGGTGCGTTGAAAACAGCACCCTACGAATTTTTGATATAATGGCTTAATAACTAAAAAAGGGAATGGTGTGGAGCTTGTTTATTTGTGGGTTGAGGATTATAAAAATATTAAGAAGCAGGGGTTTAATTTTTTGCCTCGGTTTGAGTGTAGTTTTGATGGTAAGACATTAACTATTGATGAAAAAAAAGAAGATGAGTATATCAAAGATTTTTTTGGTAAAAACATAAATGTTACGGCTATTGTTGGGAAGAATGGGAGTGGGAAGAGTAGTGTTTTAGAATGTATTAAAATAGCAATGGAATTATTTATAGAACAAAAGGAGTATGTATATTTCTCTGAATATTTGTATTTTTTAAAATGTATACCATATTTAGAATCTATTAATTTTCAAAATCCTTATATACTTATTTTTCAAAATGAGGATTTATTTTATAATATTTCTATTAATTCACCAAAAAATATTAATACTAATTTTATTACAAATCATATTAAGAATGATATTGTAAAAAATATTTTACAATATCATTCATTATATCCTTTTATAAAAGAAGAACTTCCTCTTCAATTAATATTAGATACATTCTTTTTTCCAAAGAAAATTATGAATTTTTTTAATCCAAATATAATAATTATTAATTTAACTAAATGGCTAAATCAAGAAACATGTTTTAGTCATTCTATTAAAGAACAATTAGAGTATATTGTGAAAGAATTGAAAAATAATTTATCAACTAATCAAGAAAAGGAATATCAAAGTTTATTTATAATTCAAGAGTATATTGAAAATAATGATTTAGATGAATTTAAAGAATATAAACAAATGTTTTACTCCTTTAATTTTTCTAAAGATTTAAATCAAGAATTACAAAATTTTTTATTAGCTTTAAATAGTTTTTCTTTAATTGAAATTTTTGATAGTAGAAAAGATGAAAATTACATGAATTATGAGGGAATACCATTAAACTTTGGTATGTCATATAATCATTTATCTGATGGAGAAAAGCATTTATTATCAGTTTTACTATCTATTAGTAAAATTGTTTATACTAAAAATAGAACAGAAAATATACTTATTTTTTTAGATGAATTAGAAAATGAACTTCATCCTGAATGGCAAAGAACAATTGTTTCTGAATTAATAAATAGTTGTAATTTAAATCCAAGAATTCATTTTATTATTACCTCTCATTCTCCATTCCTTCTATCCGATATTCCAAAACAAAATATAATCTTCCTAAACAAAGATGAAAATGGAAATTGCAAAGTAGTAAATGGACTAAAAGAAAAAAAAGAAACCTTCGGAGCAAATATCCACACCCTATTAAGCGATAGCTTTTTTATGGATAATGGTTTAATGGGAGAGTTTGCAAAGGGTAAAATAAATGAGATTATTAAAAATTTAAAAGATAAAGATTATTCTCCTTCTGAAAAAGAGAAAAAACAAGTATATTTAACTATTGAAAGTATTGGCGAACCATTTCTAAAACAGAAGCTTTCTAAAATGTATTTTGATAAATTTGATACAAAAAAACAAGATAGAATCAAAGAGTTAGAAGCTGAACTCAAAAGGCTTAAAAATGGTTAAAATTGAATTTAATCAAGAGCTTTTTGATAAGCATATCAAGAGTTTAAACAATAAATTAATAAAGAAGATAGATAATCTTGATTGTTCAAAATTTTCTCCATATACAATTTGTTGTTTAAATGAAATAAAAACGAATTCTAAAATTATTATAGGTGCTAATAATAAAGAGTTGAAAAAAATAATCAAATATTTTGAAGCTAATTATTTTTGTAGTATTGGTTATGATGAGAATCAAGATAGTGAACTTTATACTGTATTGTCAAAAATATTTACAGATGAAAATAGTGGACTATATAAAAACTTTACAAATTATAAAAAGTAACATGATGCTTATGACTTGGTTAAAGGTTTAAATTTAAAAACATGTCCATATTGTAATCGAAATTATACTTTTGTAGTTGATAGTGATAATGGAAAGTTAAGACCTGAATTAGACCACTTTTATCCTAAATCTATTTATCCATTTTTAGCAGTTAGTTTTTATAATTTAATTCCCTCATGTCCTATTTGCAATCATACAAAAGGTAATAAAGTTAAAAAAGATTTAGATAATCCTTATGACATAGAAACTAATAATTATAGGTTTACTTATACTCCTAATAACATAGATTTTACAATAGTAGAAAAAGAAAAATATAACTTTGATAGTTTTGATATAGAGTTAAAAGGCAATGAAAGTAATATAAAACTCTTTAAGCTAATAGAGCTTTATAAACAACACAAAGATATAGTACAAGAACTACTAATTAAAAAAGCCTATTATCCTGAAAGTTATATTGAAGAGCTTGAAAAATCTTTTAGATTTAGTAAAGATGAAATTTATAGGTACTTACTTGGTAATTATAATAAAGAAGAAGATTTACACAAACGACCATTAAGTAAATTGATTAGAGATATTTCCGAAGAGCTAGGATTAACCTAGAAATATGACAAAAGATATAAGTCAATTAACAGCAATTATCACAGCTATATTTACAAATTTTTTGATAAAATTAAAATAAAAGACAAGGGTTAAAATGGAACAAAAAAAGAAAAATACTGAAACTACAGAGAATAAAACATATAATTTACAAATAAAAATTCCTATAGAATTTAAAAAGAAATTTGAAAGTCTTGGAAAAGAGATGGGCGTAAGTATGAATCAATATTTACTATATGTGATGATGAAAGAAGTTGAAAAAAAATAAATTATTCAAAAACAATACTTTTTCAATGCCTTATCATTGACTTTACATTCTTAATCCAATATAATTACATATTGCATTAAAATAAAAAGAATACACCTTTACTCATTTTCAAAATCTCCATAAGGTTTATGCACTCTTTTTTTTGGCAATTTTACAATTAAAAAAGGAAAAAATATGAATAAATTATTACTCAACGAACCCCCATTAATTATTTTACCCTCACTGACTTCTGTTTTAGGGCTAAATGAGGCTATCTTTTTGCAACAGCTTCACTACTGGTTGCTTAAATCTACAACGCTTTTTGATGGCAAAAAGTGGGTCTATAAAACGGTTGAAGAGTGGGAAAAAGAGTTCCCTTTTTGGTCAGATTCGACTATTAAAAGGGCTGTTGGTTCTTTGAAAAAGAGGGGTGTTTTGATGGTTAAAAAGCTCTCTGAAAACAAGAGAAAAAGGGTAAATTATTATTCAATCTCTTATGATAATTTAGGTCAAATTGACCCCATCCAGCAGGTCAAGTTGAACCAATGCCATCAGGTCAATGTGACCCCATGTATATATGAAAATCAAGAGACTACAACAGAGATTACTACAGAGAGTAAAAAAAATTATAAAAAAAAATCGAAAAAAATCAGTTGGGATGAAGTGGCAGATAAAGAGGAGGTTTTGGCAGAGATTAAAAAAATTGAATCGCCTCTTTTACCTGTTGAGCAATTTGTTAACTCTCTGCTTCAACATGGGTATAGATATGTTGATTTTAAAAAGGCTTATTTGGTTTGGGTAAGTAGAGCTAAAAACCGAACTGAAGAGAAAAATTCAAAGAGCCAATTAACAGCTACTCAGATAATTGCTATGAAAAAAGAGGAGTTGGGATTATGAACCAAATTCAAAGTAGCAATCAGTTAGATGCAAAAAGACGAGAGGATGTAAAAAATTATATTATTCAGGATATTTTTAATATTAATCTTTTGACTCTTTCAAGTTTTGGAGCTGTAGATGTTGATACAACTGTTGATAAGATTTTAGATTTACAGAATTTATCAGGCTTGGGGTTTATAGGATTTGCAAAAGAGAAGATAGAGAAAATTGAGTTTAAAAGCAACTATCAACGCTTTTTTATTGTAGCTGATAAGTTTATTTTAGATGCTAAAAAGCTTATTGAGAAAAACAGACCTAAGACAAATTTTGAACTTTTTTCAGAAAGATTGTCTAAAAAAGTTTATAGTATAGCCTCGATGCTTAGAAGAGAGATAAACCGAAAAGATTACGAGCTAAAGGAGTCTAAACGAATCAATATCTTTAAACTTAAAGGCTTAACAGAGTTTGAAGTTCAAGTTATTATAGGCATAGGACAATCAAGAGCCTCTATGCTATACAGAGACAACAATCAGAGACTTAAGGCTCTGATTGAACTTAGAGACAATAATCTGTTAGAGAGAGCGATAGAGGAGAGAGTAGAGATTTTTATTGTCTCTATAAAATCTAAACAGAAAAGAGCAAACAGTATCTTTTTTAAGAAATCTAATGAGTTAAAAGAGAAGCTAGAAATAGAACTCATAAAGCTAGAAGATTCAAAAAAGAGTTTATTTCAAAAACTGCTTCCTCTCTTAAACAGCTTAGAGAAAAGTTTTATAGAGGCTACTAAAAATAGAAAAGCTATTTCGTTTTCTATTGTAAAAAAGAGAGACAGCAGTGAAGCTTATTTTTCGGATAAAGAGCTAAAAGTGTTAGAAGAGATAGGTATTTTACAGGTGCTATCTTATGTTTATAATGGCTCTTTAAACAGAGCTATTTTAGATTTAATAAAGGCTAAGGATAGAGAGAAAAATAGAAAGATTGGTAGAGATAGGGTTTATGCTCTTGTTGATGGTGGGTTTAGGAGAGTGTAAAATAGGCTTGAATCTTGTAGGTTCGATTTTATCGAACGAGAATTCAAGCCCATAAAAAAGTTTGTTCGATAAAATCGAACCTACAAGTTTTGAGCATTAATTCCAAAATATCACGAGGCTAAAGCACTCGATTCCGTATATGCAAGTTGCATTTTCGGAATCGGTGTGTTTACACCCGAAATTAATATTACAATTTACAGACCATTAAAAAAGCGTATAATCCCTCTGTATTTTAGGCAACATAGTTTTATCTAGTGCATATACAAACGCATAGTTAAAATAGGCATTTTTTAGAATATCTCTGGCTTCATCTATGTCGTTGTACCAGTTTGGTCTGTCTACTCCATCTACTTTTGTTTTTGGTGGGGTTAGGACTATTGTTTTTACCCATGCTCCGTTGTATCGCACGTATTCTCTTGCTTTGTATACATCTTGTAGATTGTCGGTAAAGATTGCCACTTTGTCGCTTTTACTTGGGTTCATAATGTTTAAAAAACCATCAATAAAGACAGGAACGAAGTGTTTTGTATATCTTACTCTGTCCAAATCGTAAGGGAAATGGTGTAAATCACAGAACTCTACTACACGTTGCAGAATATCTACATGGAAAGGTGTTATATCTTTCTCTTGGTAGATATAGCTATTGATTTTGAATGTTGTTTTAAAGAGGGTATCGGTGATAATTTCACAACTTGCCTCTTTGTTTAAGATGCTTACATCGGGTTTAATCATCTTCATAAGTGTGTCATCTGTACCGATGAACATCTTTGAGTCAGAGTTTAAAATCTTCTCAAACATCTTACGCCAATCATCTGGTAAAATCTCTAAATTACTCTTTTGTGTTACAATCATCTTCATAAATGAGAGTTCATGCTTTGTAAAAAGATAGAAACTTGCCTCTCTAGAGATAAGCACATAACGGATAAGTTTAAAAGCAGATTTTTGAATATTATCTACTCGAATCCAAGCAATTTCATCATCAATAACTTTTACATTTTCATCTGAAAAAACAATACCATAAGCACCATTAGCAATTGCTCTCTCTATCTCACTATTATCATTTGAGATAAAGAGATCTCCTTGGTCTATCTTTGATGGGTAAACCGAGACAGAGTTTATCGCAGTAATCGTTGGTGTGGTAATCATTGTACCTGCTGTGAGGTTCAGTAAATCTTCTATTTTCATCTATTCTTTTAACCTTAATGTTATTAACTTATTGGTGTACCATTTGTTTTGGGTTTTTCTGGACGAATCAGACACAATCCATCAGAATCTTTAGCTGCTAAAAGCATTCCTTCTGATTTCATACCCATTAATTTAGCTGGTTTAAGATTGGCAACAACACAAACTTGTGTATTTAAAATATCTTCAGCAGAGTACCACTCTTTGATTCCAGCAACAACTTGTCTATTTTCATCTTCTCCAATATCAACTTGAAGAAGAAGTAGCTTTTTACTCTTTTTAACCTCTTCGGCTTGAACAACTGTTCCAATTTTCAAAGAGGTCTCAAAAAATTGATCAATTCCAATGAGTGCAACACCTTCTGTAGTTGTTCCATTTTTCTTTGCCTCTTTGGCTTTGGCTTTTTTTGCTTCAGCTTGGGCTTTCTCTTTTTTTAATGCTTCAAGTCGTGCATCTACCAAAAGTTCCTCTTCTATTCTTGGGAACAGTGGGTCTCTTTTTGTAATGGTGAATGGAGCTAAAACTTCGTTATTACGAATATACTTCTCGAAATTTTCAGGAGTTGCTTCAAATCCAAGAGCATTTGTAATGGTACTTGTTGTCTTTGGCATAACAGCATGAAGCATCAATGAAACTTTTGCCAGAATGGTAGCAATAAGACCATTTAGAGCCATAGTTTCATCTGTTTTACCCTCTTTAATCATTGTCCAAGGCTGATACTTATCAATGGCTCTGTTTGCTACACTTAATGGTCTCCAAAGCTCTTCTAAAAATCTATGAAGTTGAAGTTCAAAAATAAATGGTTCAAGTTTGTCTAATGAAACTTGAACCTCATCTAGCTCCTCTTGATAGAATTTTGAAACCAAATCAGACTCTACTTTTCCGTCAAAATATTTCCCACTCATACCAATCAATCGGTTAAGCAAGTTTCCAAGATCATTTCCAAGGTCTGAATTGATTCTGTCGATTAAAGCTCTTTGTGAAAAATCACCATCACCACCAAAAGGAACTTCTCTAAGCATAAAGTAACGGAAATT
>Ga0256826_1001301_pt1 | contig 15535 bp, 15 predicted proteins | sample CV79metaG_FD_185975 | JGI IMG/M metagenome (GOLD analysis project Ga0256826, IMG submission 185975) | Hydrothermal vent microbial communities from East Pacific Rise, Pacific Ocean - CV79 | ecosystem: Environmental > Aquatic > Marine > Hydrothermal vents | place: Pacific Ocean: East Pacific Rise...
AATGCCAGCTGATACCAGAGTGTCTCTTCAGGTTTATTTACAAATACTTCTATCATTCTCTCTTGATAACTTTGATTGTTTTTTTCTTGCATATATTCCCTTTGTTACTCTTTGAAGTATCAAAAATTATAGCCATTTGTCTATAGAGTTGTCAATCTTTAATAATTATTTATGTACAATCTTATTAAATTTAAATGAAGGCATTTTATGAAAAATCGTTTTTTAAGCTACTCTTTTTCTCTTTTACTACTCTCTACTTCTCTTTTTGGAGATATAAGTGGAACAGGGTATGGAGAGACTATTAAGTTAGCAAAAGTAGAGGCACTCGCTGATTTGAGTCAGGTGATTAAAAGTGAAGTGAGAACTATCTATAAGTCTCAAAGTAATGATGTGAGTGCACAACATGATTTTAAGGCTCAGGTGAGTTCTAATCTACCTATTTTGGGAGTGGAATTTAAAAAAGTATCATCAGGAGAGCTTATTGAAATGGAGGCATTGCTTCGTTCAAAGAGAGTTGAACCACTCTACATAAGTAAGTTTAGTGATTTAAACAGAGAGATGAAGAGTATTTTAAAAGCGATAAAATCTTCATCATCAAAAAGTTTTATTTTAAAAGAGTATTCGAAACTTTATGCACTTATAAAAGAGTTTGATAGATATAAAAGTGTTTTTATTTTGCTTGATAGTGATACAAAAGAGACTCCTATTATTACAGCATCTAAGGTACAACTAGAGATATCAAAACTGAAATCAAATATAGACTCTCTATCCTTAGCAACTACTCTTTTAGCTGATGGTATAAAAGAAAAAGGTATCTATGTCTATCCTCCTCATATAAACAGCAGTAGTTCAATAGCAGAGTTTGGTTCTGTCTTTGCCACTCGACTCAAAGGGAAGCTCAATGTAGTAAATGAACTTACTCGTGCTAAATATATCTTGATAGGAGAGTATAACTTATCTAAGAAAAAGATGATTTTAAATATGCAACTTTTAGATGTAAGTACAAAAAAAATAGTAGAGAGTAAAACTCTTGTTATCAATGCAAAAGCATATAAAGGCATGGCTCTTAAACCTAAGGGTATTGATTTTAACAGATTACTTACTCAAGGTGTTGCAGAATCAAGCTCTTTAAAGGTAAGGCTAAACTCAAATAGAGGAACTGAAAATCTTCTTTTTCATGAAAATGATGAAGTAGAACTCTTTGTAAAACTCAATAAAATGGGATATCTCTATATAGTTGGTTATACACAGACTAAGGAAGGCAAATTTTCGTACCTTTTAGAGTTGAGCGAAGGCGAGGGTAATAGCCGTTTTGTGAAATTTGTAAATGCTGATGATGCCTCTAAATGGATTAGTTTAGGGGTTTTTAATGTTGAAGCTCCTTATGGAGTAGAGAGTCTGCAAGTTATCGCTTCAAATAAGAGGATAAAAAAATTACCAAATGTAACTTATGATGATGAACTTGGCTACTATGTTATATCAAACAAGATAAAAAAAGCATTGGAACATACAAGAGGTTTACGACCTAAGAGAAGTAAGAAAGTAGAGAGTAGTGAAGATGTAATAAGTTTTACTACTATGAAGTAAAAAATCTATACTCTCTAAGCATAATATAGTATAATGATAAAAAACAAAATAAAAGGAAATAAATGAATAAAATAACAAAACTATTACTTGCAACATCTATAGCAACACTCCCATCAATGGCAGGAGTTTTTGTAGGACTTGACTATAATACAGGGGATGATTTCAGCGCTGAATCTACAGCGGAGAGTGGATATGCATTTGATACAAATGAGATAACATTGAGTGGTTACACAATCAGTTTAGGTTCAGGAAGTATTGATAGTAGTATTTTTGAAGTATATTATTCATCACAATCTACAGAAGGAGAACATGTTTACTCTATATTTAATCGATATGCAGAGTATATATACTCTAGTGATACATATAGTGAGATAGGATTAAATTATAGACCCTACTGGAAAGTCTCTGGGGATTTACATTGGTACTTAGATATGGGTCTTGCTTATGGAAGTAGTGATTCTCTTAGCGCTTCATCTTTTGCACTTTCTGATAATACTATCTCTTGTGCTGCACTTAAACTTGGAGCGGGCATAAGTTATATTATTGCGGATCAGTTTGAGTTAAATGTTGGTTATAGATATAGCTATAATACATGGGCTGATGTAGAAATTTATGATAGTAATTATAATACAGATACTATTTCAACAACAAGTTCAGGTGGTGGTATTTATCTAGGTATGAATATATGGTTTGGAAATGCAAGTTCTGATTACTCTAGTAATAATAATTCAAAAAGAGAGCTTGAAAAAAATCAAGATGAAACATTATATGACACACCTGAAGATAATCTAGTAGAGAGTGCAGAAGAAGTTTTTTAAAAACTACCAAAACTTCTTCTAGTAACTTATTTTTCTAAAACAACTCTAAAACCAATAGATTTGCTACGAGTATTTTTATCAACCTCTACTCTTTTATAGACTTCTAACATATCATACTCAGTAAAATATGCCCCACCCCTGAGAACTTTAACTTCGGAGTTGTTATCTTTTCTAAGATAGTGAGAACTACTATAACTATAGTAGCTAGAGTCAGTTAGTTCAGCTACATTTCCAAGTAAATCATAAACGCCATATTTATTTGCTTTTTTTGTACCTATCTTATGTGTATGATTTTCTGAATTGTCTCTATACCATGAATAGAGTGCTATTTCTGCATCATCATCACTAAAACCATAGGAGAGATTTGAACCAGCACGAGCTATATATTCCCACTCATCTTCATTTATAAGATGATAGTGTTTTTTACTTTTTTTAGAGAGCCATTTTACATAGGCTTTAGCATCTATATATGAAATATTGATAACAGGATGTTTGCCTCTTCCCCATCCATTATCAGCAGGATTTTCCCAACCTGTCTCTTTACAAAACATATCATACTCTTCAAAAGAGACCTCATAAGCACCTACATAAAAATCTTTAGCTATTGTAACTTCATGTTGTGGGCTAGTTTCAAAATCATCATTGTTCCCCTTGATGTACTTACCCGCTTTTATAAGAACTAACTGTGGTTCTATAAAACGTTTATGTCTTATAAAATTTACAGCACTATTTTTACTCTTAGTATGATCTCTTTTAAGTCCACGTGTACTTTTTTCTACAAAGTAAAAAGGAGCAAGTATCTCACTATAGGTACTAGGTCTCTGTTTCGCTTTTGTTTTGTTATAAACATCTATGCGTATCTGTTTGAATGTCGCTTCAATATCATTACCAAGTAAAATATTTTCAGCAAAACTTTGAGCAAAAGGGCTATATCCATCTTTAGGACCATCTTGTGCTTTTTTTCCTGCTTGTGCAGAGTATGCTACAAAAAGTCCATCTGGTGAGAGAAAAGGAGCAAGACCTTTTTTTGTAGTATCTCCAACAGGATTATCTCTACATGCATCTAAAATAATAATATTTAAACTGTTTTCACTCTCTTTGAAAATTCGTATAACCTTGTTTACATCAAGTGAAGTTCTTTTTAAAATATCTTCATTGTTAAATTTAGCATCTATAGGAACAAGATAATTTGTACCAGCTATCTCAACACCATGTCCTGCAAAGTAAAAAAGACCAATAGTGTCTCTTTGTAACTCTTTTTGAAATTTCTGCAATGCTTTATCAGTTTCACGTTTATTAGCATTGTTTACTTGTATAACTTTAAAACCAGAACTTTTGAGTCTTTGTGAAATAAGCTTTACATCATTGACAGGATTAAAAAGTTGATTAGGTGTTGTGTAGTTGTTATTGCCTATAAGGAGGGCAACCCTATGTGCTTGTGCACTTAAGGTTGTAGATAATAAAAGGATTAAAAATGATATTAATCTAATCATTCTTAATTTTTGTAAAAATAGATATAACGAGTCTCTTTTAAGACATAGATAAGTACTTTTTTAGCTTTAAGAGTTTTAGCCATTTTTACAATTTCGTTTCTTGTAATAGACCCTTTTCTTATGATCGCTGTAAGCTGTTTATGAGATAAAGAGTATTTAGTAATATCTGAATAGTTTATTACTTTTATTATTTTTACATCATGATGTTTAGAAATCTTTAGTGTAGTTTTTTCACTCTGTAAAGTACGAGTAGGTTTGTTTGGATTGTAGTAGTTATGGGTAACTGCTTTTTTCTTCTCTACTTGTTGCTTTTTTGCTTTAACTACTTTTTTTTCACCAAACTCTGCTTTGAGTAAATTGACATCAGAAGAGTACTGAGGCTTTAAATCTGCCATAAGTACTTCTGATGATACAAATAGAAGGAAGAAAGCTATGAAAAACTTTCTCATTATTTAGTTCCTTTTGTGTCTTTAAGACCTAACACATTGAAAAGTTTACTTACAACTAAGTCTGCTACTGTAACTGCAACTTCTTTATCATCTGCTACATTATCTACTTGAATATTCATTCCAAATTGAAATTTTTCTTTTGAGAAGAGAGTGTTGTTAAGTGTAATCGCACTAAAATCAGTATTAGAAATTTTCGATTTGTAATCAACTGCTAGTGATGAGCCATCAGTTTTAATATTATGAGCTTTAGTAGTTAGGTAACCGTTAATTACGATTTGATATTTCATATCATTACTTTTTTCATTTTTCATTGTTTTAACAGATGGATAGATAGTTATAACTCTATCTGCTGTTGCAGCTGAAGATGCGAGTTTGAAGTTGTTTGCTTTAAAGTATTGAGCGATCTCTGATTTAACGCCATCTGTAAAAAATCTATCTGTATTTTCTTGGTAAATAGTTCTAAAGTAGTAAGTTTTACTAGACTCAAAATAATCATCCATAAAATCACCTACATTTTTAGAAACTACAAATTTATTGATATTAATAGAGAATGGTTTAGAGTAACCCTCTAATCTAATATATCTTGATGGTGTAATATTTCCATTTGATGGGATAGAGATAGTTGCATCACTATAACCCTCTTTTTTTGTTGGGTCGTAAGTAACTGTTACTTCACATTTTTCACCAATTTTTAAAGATGTTGGACAATCTGTTGTATATTTGAAGCTATTAGCATCGGCACCGCTTCTTTTTGGTGCATTAAGAGCTAGTGTCGCTAGTCCATCATTCTTAACTTGAATATACTGTACTCTATTGAGGGCATTAAACTTTAGTTTTATAGTCTTCTCTTGTTTAACTTTTGCAGATTTAATTTGCTGAATACTCCCATGAAATTTATCTTTTGCATTCATGTTGATAAGGATATTTGTTGTTCTATGTTCAGCATCATCAGAGAAGATTTGAAGAGTTGATGTAAAGTGTCCCTTCTCTTGACCTGTGAATTTTACATTTAAAGTACATGTTTCATCTGCTTGAAGTGGTTGCGTACAGTTGTTTGAACTTTTTAAAAGATGTGAAGGGTCTTTAAGTGTAATACTAGCTATAGTAAGAGGCTCCTCCCCTGTGTTTTTTAACTCAACGATAGATTCAGTTTCAGTTGTATTGTTAAGGTTTATAGTGTACTGATACTCTGTTTTAGGATTAGTAAGCGGAGCAACAGTTTCCATACTTATAGAAAGCTCTTGGGCTTTTTTCTCTATTACTACTTCTTCTTTTACTGGTTCTTTAACTGCTTTTTTTACTGGTACGAGTGTTGAACAACCTGCAAATAAAAGTGCTATGGAAGAGAGAGTAATCTTTGTGAGAGTGTTTTTTGCTTTATGCATATTTTGATATCCTTATTTTTATTAAAAGTATAATACTATCTAAATGATAAAAAGGATATTAAAACTATACAAATATTATTTTTTATTGTTGTTTGGAATAGTAAATTATATTCTTTTAATGACTATTCTTGTATAATCGCGTCAATTATAATACAGGCATATATATGAGCATAAAACCAGAGTATCGTCCAAATGTGGCGATGATTATTGTTTCTTCAAATTATCCCGCTACAAAAGAGATTTTCATTGCACAACGTAATGATTTAGTTGATATTTGGCAGTTTCCTCAGGGTGGAATTGATAAGGGTGAAGAGGTTAAAGAGGCACTGTTCCGTGAGATGGAAGAGGAAATAGGAACTGCAAAAGCAGAAATTATTGCAGAGTATCCAGAGTGGATTAGTTATGATTTTCCATCAAAGATAGCAGCTAAAATGAAACCTTACAAAGGACAAACGCAACGTTATTTCCTTATGAAGTTGGCAGATGATGCTAAAATTGATTTAGCGACAGAACATCCTGAATTTAATGACTACAAGTATGTGAGTATAGATGATGTTTTAGATCATACTGCACATTTTAAAAAGCCTGTGTATGAGACAGTGATAAATTATTTTAAAAAAGAGGGATTACTTTAAATGTTAATTGTTCAAAAATTTGGTGGAACGAGTGTTGGTGATTTAGAACGCATACAAAATGTGGCAAATCGTGTTAGTGAGAGTAAGAGAGCTGGAAATGACATTGTTGTTGTTGTTTCAGCTATGAGTGGAGAGACTAACAAACTTGTCGGATTTGCAGAACATTTCTCAAAGCATCCAGCATCTGCTGAGATGGATATGCTTCTAAGTTCAGGGGAGAGAGTAACTGCTTCACTTTTAAGTATCGCACTTCAAGAGATGGGACATCCTGCAACTGCTATGACAGGTAGAAAAGCTGGAATAGTGACAGATAAACAACATACAAAGGCTCGTATAGAGGAGATAAATCCTCAAAATATGCATGATGCACTTAACGAGGGTAAAATTATTGTAGTGGCTGGTTTTCAAGGTGTAAACGAGCATGGAGACATTACAACTCTTGGTCGTGGTGGAAGTGATCTCTCTGCTGTTGCGATTGCAGGAGCTTTAAAAGCTGACCTTTGTGAAATTTACACAGATGTAAGTGGGATTTATACTACTGATCCCCGCATAGAACCTAAGGCAAAAAAACTTGATAAAATCTCTTATGATGAGATGTTAGAGTTAGCATCTTTGGGTGCAAAAGTTTTACAAAACCGTTCAGTTGAGATGGCAAAAAAACTCAATGTAAATTTAGTAACAAGAACAAGTTTCTCAAATGAAGAGGGAACATTAATAACAAAGGAAGAAAATATCATGGAAGCACCATTAGTAAGTGGAATTGCACTAGACAGAAATCAAGCACGTATCTCTCTTATGGGAGTAAAAGATAGACCAGGCATCGCTTCTGATATCTTTAACAAATTAGCTACTGCAGAAGTAAATGTTGATATGATTATCCAAAATAAAGCTGTAGATGAAACAACAAACATAGATTTTACTGTTCCAGTAAGTGATCTTCATGATGCAAAGGGAATAGTAGACACTTTTGTAAAAGATGGTGATATCAAAGCTGATTCTTATAATGAAGATATATGTAAGGTATCTGTTGTTGGTGTTGGAATGCGTTCTCATACAGGTGTAGCTGCAAAAGCATTTTCAACTATGGCTGATAATAACATCAACATAAATATGATCTCAACATCAGAGATAAAAATTTCTATGGTTATCGATGAAAAATATGCAGAGTTAGCTGTTCGTGGTCTTCACGATGCTTATGAGTTAGAGAAGTAGGATTTAGTGCCTTACTCTGATCTGCCTGATTTCGCACAATGGACACTTGATACTATAAGAGAAGAGGGTGGTAGTCTCTCTTGGCTTGAAGAGTATCGTTTTGAGTGGTCCAAAACAACAGCTTATGCATTAGAACAGATACTTCAAGGTAAAACAATTATTCTAATTACTGATGAAAAGCATAAGTGGTTGGAGACATATATTTTATCTTCTATAAATACAGCTTCACTAGAGCGTCCTCTTATTCCTATAGTAAGTATAGATAATCTCTGTGTTCACTATAGTAGTATCAATGGAGGAGAGATGATAGATGTCGTTGATGATATGATCTCTCTTTCGTATAAAGATGATTATTTCTTTTGGTATATTGGAAAGGGTGAAGATAAGCGTTGTGATATTGCAAAAAGAAAAGACAATAGTTATTTTTGGATGTTTGATGAAGATTTTATTAATGCTTTTACTTTAAAATCTTATGATAGAGACTTAGATATTAAACTTCTACAACTCTATCGTCTTTTTGATGCTTCACTAAACGCCGCAATGTTCGGAGAGGTTGATGCAAGCTCTTAAAAAAGTGAAGGGTCATATCATCATCGCTGATGATATAGAAGCTGAGGTAAATAGGTTAGAAGAGGAGTTAAAACCTTTTCGTGTAGTAAAGTTTGTCGTAAGTGATGAGAGCTTTAAGATAGAGCATGCTAAGGCAGTACTAGCAGAATCATATATTAGTGAGTCTCAGACTAAGTATATTGTTCTAGGTGCAACTGACTTAACTGATATTGCACAAAATTCATTACTAAAACTACTAGAAGAGCCTCCTAAAAATATAGAATTTATTATTATTAGTCCTACAAAGTCAAACCTACTTCCAACTGTACGTTCACGTCTACCTATCTTAAAAATTAACAATCATCATAAGATGCAAGATTTAGAACTTAACTTAGCACGACTCGATTATAAAGATGTATTTGATTTTTTAAAAGAACACTCAAGAATTAAAAAAGATGATGCAAAGTCGCTTGTAGAAGCTCTTTTTCATAGAGCAACCGTAGTTGATATGCTTATACTTACACCTTTACAGCTAGATAATTTTGATAAAGCATATAGACTTTTAAATCTTAATTCTAGACCTCAAAGTATTTTAGCTATGCTTTTGATGAGCTTTGCAAGAGGATAAATGATGATAGTCGAAAATATTTCCGCTACTCTGGAGATCAAAGAGTATTTAGAAAAGTTAGGTGTTGATAGTGGTGGGGTGAGTATTTTAAGTAAGAAGGCAAAAACACATATCATAAGTATTAAAGATCTTCATGTTGGTGCTGCAAATATTTTAAAGCAAGATGCCCTCTCTATTGGTGCTGATTTAGCTGTCCCAAGAGGGACCGTTCTTGCAAAAACCCCTAAAGTAGATACTATCCTAATCGCTACAACTGCACATTTAAAAGTTCTTGCTAAGAAAGAGCTTGCACAACCTTTTGGACTGAAAGATTTGGCGTTTAAACTCAAACAGATTGCAGATATTTCAAAACCTAAAAAAGTTGAAATTATGGGCATTATAAACGCCAATGATGATAGCTTTTTTTCTAATAGTCGTTTTTTAAAAGAGGATGCTATTAAAAAAATAGAGAATATGATTGCTAATGGTGCTACTATTATTGATATTGGAGGTGTCTCTTCTGCTCCTAATGCAAAAAGTATTAGTGCAGAAGAAGAACTCTCTCGTGTAAAACCTATTTTAGATATCATTAAAAGAAGTGAGTTGTATGAGAGGGTTACCTTTAGTATAGACTCTTACACTCCTTTAGTTATAGAGTATGCCTTAGAGTCAGGCTTTAAAATAGTGAATGATATAACAGGTCTTATAGATGATGAGGTATGTAAACTTTGTGCTTCATATAATGCAAAAGTTGTTATAATGCATATGCAGGGTAATCCTCAAACAATGCAAGATAATCCTCAATATAAAAATATATTGGATGATATGTATGCTTTCTTTTTAGAGCGAATTAAAAAAGCAAACTCTTTTGGAATTACAGATATTATTTTAGATGTTGGTATTGGCTTTGGAAAAACACTCAGTGATAATTTGATACTTATTAAGCATTTAGAACATTTTATGACACTTGAATATCCTCTTTTAGTTGGAGCATCTCGTAAGTCAATGATAGGAAAAATAGACAATTCTAAAGTTCAAGATAGATTATGTGGAACTGTTACACTTCATCTTGAATCCATACGTAATGGTGCTTCCATTGTAAGGGTTCATGATGTGTTTGAACACTCACAAGCGATACAAGTACAAGAGAAATTAGATACGATTTAAAGGTGAAGTATGAAGTTCCCACTTATTAGTGATATCGCAACAACAAATGTTATATCTATAGATATTGAAGCATCTATATCTGATGCTATAGATAAAATGATTATGCATGAACATCGAAATGTTTTAGTACAAGATGTAGATAAATACTACATTTTTACGGTACTAGATGTCTTAAATATTCAAGCTGCAGATATATCTTTGGAGACTCAGTTGAAAGATATTTCTCTTTCAAAAATCTCTACAATAAATAGAGATCGTAATATCTTAGATACTCTTGAGCATCTTAATGACTCTTTAGAGTACTTATGTGTAGTGAACCATGATAAATCACTCTATGGACTTGTTACACATACTGACATAACGAGTAATATTGATCCAGATACTTTAATGGATAATTTTCGTTTAGAAGATTTCTTGAAACTTGGTCGCCGTGTGAAATGGGTCAATAAAAATGATAAAACACTTCAACTTTTAGATAATATGGTAAGTGGCTCTTTTGATAATGTAATTATAGTCGAAGAGAGAAAGCCTATTGGTATTTTGACAACAAAAGATGTCATGGAGCTTATCAAAAACAGAAGTGATCTCTCTTTGAGTGTTTCACATTATATGTCTTCTCCTGTTGACAGCATAAGTCGTAGTGCTACAATTAAAGAGGCTCTTAATTTTGTAAAGAGTAAAAATTATAAACGAGTTGTTGTTGTAAATGAAGAGGGCGAATTAGCTGGTGTAATCGCTCAAAAAGAGTTGATTTCTCTTACCTATTCAAGATGGGCTGTTCTTATGAAAGAGTATCAGAGTGAACTTAGTGAGATAAATAATATGTTAGAAAATAAAAATAGAGAGTATGAAGTTATGGCATCAACTGACTCTTTAACAGGACTTTATAATCGACATAAATTTTCAGAACTCTATCTCTCTTCTTATAAATCTATGACTCAAAGAGATGCCAAAATGTCACTTATTATTGTCGATATAGATTTTTTTAAAAAAGTGAATGATACTTATGGTCATAATGTTGGAGATAAAGTACTCATTCAAGTGGCTCATTCTCTTATTAGAACTCTTAGACATATAGATATAGTTTGTAGATGGGGAGGAGAGGAGTTTGTAGTACTTCTTCCTACCGCATCCCTCGAAAATGCAAAAGTCTTAGCTGAAAAACTCAGAGAAAATATGCATCATCTTGATATTGACAAAATTGATGCTATAAGTGCTAGTTTTGGTGTAGCCGAAGTGAAAGAGGGTGATGAGATGCAAGATGTAATAGAGAGAGCTGATAAAGCTCTCTATCTTGCTAAAGACTCAGGTAGAGACTGTGTTAAAACAGAGTTAGATACTTAGTCTAACTCTTAAAGCATGATTCCACGAATCATGTAGAATAAAATACTTGCTAGTATTGCGGCAGCAGGAACAGTAATAACCCATGCTGCAATTATTTTTTTGATTGCATCTCGTTTTACATACTCTACTTTTTTTGCTTGTTTCATATGTTTTTTCGTTGATTTGATGATTTTTTCTTCATCTGAAATAAGTTTATAAAGCTCTACAACTCTCTCATACTCAGCTACATCTTTTTTCTCTTTTCTCTCCAAAGTTTTAAGTTCAGATTGGTAAGCATGAAGATTTGTTTTTTCATCTTTGATTGTATCTTTATCCTCTTGAATGGTTGTGTCCGAATCACTTAATTGGAGATACTCTCGTAAAAAACCAACACCAAATACACCACCAATAGCAATATGAGTTGAGGAAACAGGAAGACCAAGCTGAGATGCAATAATAACCGTAATAGATGCAGCCATAGCAATAGAGAATGCTCTTATCTGGTCAAGCTCTGTAATCTCTGAACCAACAGTTTTAATAAGCTTAGGACCATAAAGAGCAAGTCCGAGTGCTATCCCTAATGCTCCAACACCCATAACCCATAAAGGGATACTTGCTTTTGAAGAGATACCACCATTTATGACGGCATCATTGATAGCAGCGAGGGGGCCAATAGCATTTGCAACATCATTCGCACCATGGGCAAAAGAGAGAAGTGCAGCTGCAAAAACAAGAGGAATCGTGAAAAGTGTATTGACTGATTCTTTAGAGTTTTGAAGAGTAGTAGTATTTTTTGCTAGTTTAGTTTTGATGATAACATAGACAATAAACGCTACAATAAGACCCATAATAAGGGCAGTTATAAGTGTGGGTTTTTTACTCATTTCGATAGAAACAAATGGAATAAAGTTTAAAATGTCAACAACTTGTGGCCAGATTTTTTTGAGACCTTTGAGTGTTAAGTATGTTACAAATGCCCAAGACATAAGAGCAACAAAAATAGGAACATAAGTTTTAGCAGCTGCTATCTTATCCTTTTTAAAGACTATAGATTTTTTTATAGCATACAAAAATGCAGCGGCAATTAAACCACCAAGAACAGGAGAAATGACCCATGAAGCGGCAATTTTCCCCATCGTTCCCCAATTTACAATGCTAAAACCAGCAGCTGCAATACCTGCACCCATAACACCACCAACGATTGAGTGAGTAGTAGAGACAGGAGCTTTCATCATCGTAGCAAAGTTCAGCCATAGTGCTGCTGCAAGAAGTGCTGCCATCATAGCCCAGATAAAAGGGTCTGCATTTCCACCAAACGCCGAAATATCAATGATACCTTTTTTAATAGTTTTGACAACTTCCCCACCAGCGATAAGGGCACCAGCAGCTTCAAAAATAGCAGCTATAGTAATAGCCATAGCCATAGTCATAGCTTTTGAACCAACAGCTGGTCCAACATTGTTTGCTACATCATTTGCCCCAATGTTCATTGCCATATATGCACCGATAAGTGCTGCAACTGCAAGAAACATATTGTTAGGAATACCACCATTACTTAAAAAACTAAAGGTTAAAACACCTATCATAAAAAATAGGGCAAAACCTAAACGCGTAAAATCGGTACCACTCTTCTTAAGTGCTTCTTCTTCAAGTTTCTTCATTGTTTGGATTTCCATTATTTTCCTTCACTCTCTATATATGCTTTGATAATCTCTTCTCTTTTGATAGGTTTTGAACCATTTACTGCTACATTATTAAGTTTATTAAGTGTTGTAAATGATTTTTCAGTTAGTTGACCAAAAATTGTATGGTGACCATTGAGCCACGGTGTTGGAGCAGTTGTTATAAAAAACTGGCTTCCATTTGTAAAAGGACCACGATTAGCCATAGCAAGAACTCCTGGCTTATCAAAGGTTTTATCTTTAAACTCATCTTTGAAATCTTTTTTCCAGATGCTCTCTCCTCCACGACCAGTCTCAGTAGGATCGCCCCCTTGAATCATAAAGTTTTTGATTATTCTATGAAATGCAACACCATTATAGTAGCCATTCTTAATATGAGTCATAAAGTTTTCAACTGCAAGAGGTGCTATGTCAGGAAAGAGTTCTATCTCTAAATCTCCCTCTGTTGTATGAAGAACTACATAGGGGTGAGAAAGATTCTGAGTAGCACTCTCTGTAGTTGCTATTTTTGTTTCCTGCTGTTTCGGTGCTGATGCTGATGTTTCAGAACCACATGATGCAAAGCTAAGTGCTAAAAGTAAACTACCAATAAGTAAAAGATTTTTTTTCATAATTATTTTTCCTCAAATGTAAGACATACTGAATTAATACAGTATCTAAGGTTTGTAGGTGCTGGTCCATCAGGAAAAACATGCCCTAAGTGTGCATCACAAGTAGAACATAAAACTTCTACTCTTGCCATACCTAAAGAAGAGTCTCTAATCTCTGTAACTGCATCCTCTACAGATTCAAAGTAGCTTGGCCAACCTGTCCCTGAGTCAAATTTTGTATCCGATTCAAATAGTGGTGCATTACAACATACACAACGGTAAAGACCTTCACCTTTATAATCATAAAACTCTCCAGAAAATGGAGCCTCAGTACCATGCATTCTACATACTGAAAATGCTTCAGGAGTTAGCTGCTCTCTCCACTCAGTTGTACTCTTGACTACTTTTTTCATATTTATTCCTTAGTTGTTTTATCTCTTTACAATCTTCTTCAAAGAGAACATATGCGCTAGTATCAGATAAATTTAGGGCATATTCTATCTCATTTATGCTTGTAAAACATAAGTCCATTAAAATTATATGATTTGTTTGAAATTCATTAAGATCTTGGTAGGCACAAAAAGTCAGTTGATGCACTTTTTGATTTATTAATTGTGTTGAAGAATTTAATGAATGAGGTTCATTCTCAATAAATTTAAAAAGATCATCTTTAAGCTTTTGTGCTGAGATGGAGTTACTTACAAGTGTAATTTTTGCATCATCTTTTAGTAAAGTAGAGATTAGATGAAGAGCCTTTGCATGAGGGTTTGTTTGATAAAAAAAGATTTCTTTATCTACTTGTCTAAAGTTTGTACTAAAGTAAAAAGTAGAATTAAAATCACTATTAACTAAAAGTAATTTAGATTTTTGTTGAATATGCACTAGGTAGTTTAAAAAAGTTTCATCATAAGTTTTTGAGTCATCACACATTATGATATCAGCAACATTAAAAGATTTTTTCATAAGCTTTTTATCAATACTAATTGAAGAGAGTTTCTCTCTACCTATTTTCAGTTGATGTTTATTTAATAATTCTAGAGGGGTCACTATCTCAATAGCAGTTAAATCCAACTCAATGATAGCATGCTCAACAATTTCTAGGAGCTTTTTCTTTAAAATATCACAAGCTAAAATAGTTGGTTTAATAATGATTATTTTTAATTTAGGGTTTGAAAGTAACTCTGTTATAGCTTTTAAAAGTAAAGAACTACTTTTACCACTTGCTCCAACACCGTTAAGATAGGTGATATCTTTAAGCTCTTTATCTATAAAAGATATTTGCTCTTTAGTACAAAAATGTAGTTTATTTTGTGTGTCAAAAATTGCATATTGAATAAGAAGAGTAGTTAATATTTCATCTTTAGTAGATAAGTTTTCTTTTGGTTGAGTAGCATTTTGAAGTTTTTTGATAATATCATCTTCTTGTGAGTCACTAAAAATGATTTTTTCGTATGGAAGTAACTCTTTAAATGAATCATTAAGGTGCTCATACTCATCAGCATTGAGATTTTCCATAAGGAGATAATTGAAAATTGGAATTCCATCATCATGAGTAAGTTCATTGAACTTTTGACGAATTATATTTTGATGATTATCAAATGCGAGTGTTTCATTAGAGCTATCTTGATTTTTTGCTTTTTCGATTGTTGCATTTTTAAGCTCATCATATGTCCACTCTCTTGATTCAAACAAGTAAAGACCTCTTTTACTATCTAATACCATTAATGGAATAGTATATGTTGAAGTATGATGGTAGATATTTACATCTTTGAAAACAGAGAAATCACTTTGGGTAGAAAGATTTTTGAGCTTTTTAACTAAAATTGTGTCAGGTACACTAAGGTTTTGTGGTTGTTTTTTAAAAAATGAAGTAAATGAAAATATATTCATGAGAATGTAAATCAAAACTCACAAAAGTGAGTATCGATTTTAGTGACTATTTGCCTGAAGCTACACGGTCTTTAAGACCTTTACCAGCTTTAAACTTAGGAACCATTTTATCTTGAGTTGTATAAGTTTTATCAGTACCTGGTACTTT
>Ga0256826_1001302_pt1 | contig 15535 bp, 11 predicted proteins | sample CV79metaG_FD_185975 | JGI IMG/M metagenome (GOLD analysis project Ga0256826, IMG submission 185975) | Hydrothermal vent microbial communities from East Pacific Rise, Pacific Ocean - CV79 | ecosystem: Environmental > Aquatic > Marine > Hydrothermal vents | place: Pacific Ocean: East Pacific Rise...
ACTCTAACTCAATTCCCTCACATCCATTTCCTCGTGGAACAATATAGATTTTATATCTAGGATGTAGCAGACGGGTAGGGCGTTTAATATCTATCTCTTTAGACTCAACCCAAATAACCTCTCCACGAACACCACGTAAATCAGAAAAATGCTCTTTTGCTCCAAGTCCACGGGTATCAAAGACCCAATCAAACTCTTCTGTAGAATCTTTTAGATGTACTTTTTTAGCTTCTATACTCTGCACTTCTGTAAACTCTCTCCAAGTAACTTCTGGTCTCATATCAAAGTAGTTGCTAGAGAAGGCAATAAAACGTTGAGAGTCTACTTGTCCTTCATCTTTAAGAAAGAATGATTTAGCATGTTGTCCAAGTTCAGGTTCTATTTGGGCAAGTTGAGTACCGTTTAGCATCTCTATATCTTTTGCCTCTTCAATTTTACTTTTGAGTGTTCCTATAAAATGTTCAAGCTCTGTAACATCTTGTGGGTGTGCTGTGATAATTGTCCCTTTTTGCTCAAATCCATCATAAACACCTACCTCTTTAAGTAGAGGTTTCCATAACTCAAGAGAGCGTTTTCCATAATCAAAAATAATAGACTCTGCTGTCTCTAACTCTGCAAATGGGGCTAACATCCCTGCTGCTGTAAAACCTGCTGAATTTATCCCCTCTTTTGTATCTTTATCAAAGAGGGTTATTGTGTGATTTCCCTCTTTTAATAGATTTAGTGTTACAACACGCCCAAGAAGACCTGCTCCAACTATTGCTATGTTCATTTTTTCTCCCCTTTTGTAGGGTGTTGTCCCTGACAACACCATTTAATTATATCAATTTGGTTTTGACGGTGTTTTCATGGGAAAACACCCTACGATTTTGGGCAGACACGGAGGTCGCCCCTACATTAAACCGTCTCTATTTTATCTGCTTCAATATATACTTCGCTTCCCATCTCTTGGAATTTTTGACTCATCTCATCCATTCCTTGTTGAATTTCCAACTCATCTGAATAATCTCGTACATCAGCAGAAATTTTCATAGAACAGAATTTTGGTCCACACATAGAACAGAAGTGAGCCACTTTAGCAGCTTCAAGAGGCATGGTTTCATCGTGGTACTCTCTTGCTCTCTCTGGGTCAAGTCCAATATTAAACTGGTCTACCCATCTAAACTCGAAACGTGCCAAACTCATTGCATCATCTCTTGCTCTTGCACCTGGGTGACCTTTTGCCACGTCAGCTGCGTGGGCTGCGATTTTATAAGTGATTAGACCCTCTTTAACATCTTCTCTATCAGGCAGTCCTAAATGCTCTTTTGGAGTAACGTAACATAACATCGCACATCCATACCAACCAATCATAGCTGCACCAATACCTGATGTAAAGTGGTCATAACCTGGGGCAATATCTGTAGTCAAGGGTCCAAGTGTATAAAAAGGAGCTTCATCACACCACTCTAGCTGTTTTTCCATATTCTCTTTGATGAGGTGCATTGGAACGTGACCAGGACCTTCGATGATGGTTTGAACATCATGTTTCCATGCAATTTGTGTTAATCTTCCAAGCTCTTTAAGTTCTGCAAATTGTGCTTCATCATTGGCATCTGCTCCTGAACCAGGGCGTAAGCCATCTCCAAGAGAGAATGTAACATCATAAGTTTTCATAATTTCACAAATATCTTCAAAGTGAGTGTTTAAGAAGTTCTCTTTATGGTGGTGAATCATCCATTTAGCCATAATTGCTCCACCTCTTGAAACAATTCCTGTAACTCTTGTAGTGGTCATTGGTACATGGTGTAGTAGTAGTCCTGCATGAATAGTAAAGTAGTCAACACCTTGCTCTGCTTGTTCAATAAGTGTATCACGGAAAACTTCCCAAGTTAAATCTTCTGCAACACCATTTACTTTTTCAAGTGCTTGATAGATTGGCACAGTACCAATTGGAACAGGAGAGTTTCTTAAAATCCAGTCTCGGGTAGTGTGAATATTTTTACCTGTTGATAAATCCATAACTGTATCTCCACCCCAACGAGTAGACCATACCATCTTTTCTACCTCTTCGGCAATAGATGAAGTTGTAGCAGAGTTACCAATATTTGCATTTACTTTAACCAAGAAGTTACGACCAATAATCATAGGCTCAACCTCTGGGTGGTTAATGTTACATGGAATAACAGCTCTACCCTCTGCAACCTCTTTTCTTACAAATTCAGGAGTAATTTTTTCTGGAAGGTTTGCACCAAAGCTTTCCCCTTTAAGTCTTGTTTCTCTCTCTTCGTTTTGAAGATAAGTTTTATTCATTTCGGCATCTTGGTTTTCACGAATAGCAATAAATTCCATCTCTGGTGTAATTATTCCTTGTCTTGCATACCAAAGCTGAGAAACATTTTTCCCTTTTTTTGCTCGAAGAGGTGTTCTTACAAGCCCTTTTGCTCCTGCTGTTACAAAATCCAACTGCTCATCAGTAGAGTAACCGTTATCTTCAGGTTCCATAATTCTACCTTGGTACTCTTCGACATCTTCACGCCCAGCAATCCACTCTTTTCTGATAGCAGGAATTCCCTCACCTACATCAATCTCAACTGTTGGGTCTGTATATGGACCTGATGTATCATATACTCTAAGTTTTGTCTCGTTTCCAAGTAGAATCTCTCTTACTGGAACTCTAATATCTTTATGAATTTCGCCTTCTAAATAGACTTTAGTTGAGGCAGGAAATGGCTCTCTTGTAAGTAGCTCATTTGAAGTTGTTAATGTATCTTTATAATTTTTTGTCATTATAGATTCCTTAATTATTATAATTAAAGAAGAAGAAGTTAAATAAGTAAAACTAATAATTTTTGAAAAAGTCTCTAAAAATTTATATCTGTTTTGGTATTTAAGTTCTCTTCCTTACGTTGGGATTATCCAATTCAAGTTCAACGGAATTAGTAGACGAAGCTACTTTCTCAGCCTTTCAGCACTCCGAGAGATGAAGTTGATTTATACATTATAAAAAATAATAGTTTGCTGAAATTTGTAAAAAAATATTTGATACTGTTTAAAAAGAGCCTTAAAATAGTAACTCTCCTATCTAGAGTTCTTTTTTATTGGTATTAAAGAAAAAAGATATTACAATATTTAAAAGCCTAATTATTGGAGCAGGATATTAAAGCAAAATTTCAAAATTTTTTTAATCATTTCGGTTATTTAGAACTGGAACAAGCTATTGAACTTTTCTCAGTTTTTGGTGGGGTAGAGAATGCTTTAGAACTCGATTTCTTTGATGATATTGAGTCTATAATTCGTTTTAATTTTGTAGAACATTATAAAATTTTAAATGAACTCATCTCTCCATCTTATATAATTGAAGAGCCTTATCGTTATCTATTGGTATCTATTGCTCGTGGAGATGGCAGGTTGTCCAATATTTTTAGAAAGGCAAGAGTCGGAGAAACATTAGGGCTTCGTCTTCTTGATGATTTAGAAGAGATTGGTTTGATTGAGTTTGAGGATTCAAGAGAAGCTCCTTTAAAAAAATATCCCAACCAAAAATTAGAGAAATCTTTACGCTCTTATAAAATAGAGGCAAAAATTCGCTTTAAAAATCCATTTCATCGTTTTTGGTTTGGTTTTGTAGAGCCTTATCATAAAGAGTTGGTTCGTGGGGAGAGTCGAAGATTTTTTGAAAATTTTGAACAGCACTTTTCTCGACTTCACTCTTCTGTTTTTGAACAGTTATCTCAAGAGTTATTGAATATTTATTTTAATAATCAACTTATTGCCAATGGAAACCATTGGGATGTACATTCAGAGTTTGATATTTGGGCGAAACATAAAGATGGAAGATATATTGTTGGTGAGTGTAAGTATACCAATCGACATGTTTGTAAAAGCGAACTTTCTAAATTAAAGCAGAAGGTGATAACTTCAAAAATAGAAGCCGATATTTTTGCACTTTTTTCTAAAAGTGGATTTTCAAATGAGCTAACAAATTCTAATGATAAAAATTTATTGCTCTTTGAATTGGAATCATTTAATCGGCTTTTAGATTAATTGTCTCTTGGAAAATTTTCTTTTGGAATAAAAAGTTGATTTCCTCTCTCTGTATTAATAAAAAGACCATACGGTTTCCAGTCAATATCTTTACTCTTTAACCCTTTTTTATCTTTTATTAAAATGGTATCTTCTTTTTCTAAATTATCTGTAGAGGATAGAACAATAGAGAATTTTGAACTTAAAAGATATTTTTCTTCTTTTAAACTTAAACAGAATGGATGTGACCACTTATAATCAATATTTAATGGTTGACAAGAGATATTTTCTCGTTTAATAGAGAGTACAATCCCCATTGCTTCTATAAGAATTATAGTAAGAAGAGAGAGAGTTAATAGAGATAAAGCTAAGATTTTTTTACTCATTACTTTTTTAACCTTTTTTTGACATATAAGCTTCTTGAATATCGTCTCAATACTCTTTTTTATTTAAAATAATAAAAAATATATATTAACATTTAAAATCATTTTCAAGGTGCTTACATAAAATAGGAAAAAGTAAAATATTAAATTAAAAGGTATTTAAAAAAATATAGGTGGATTTTGAATAAAAAAGAAGTGGTGGGTCGGGGGAGACTCGAACTCCCGACCACTCGGTTATGAGCCGAGTGCTCTAACCAACTGAGCTACCGACCCGTTAGAGCAAAAATATCAAATTTTTAATGCCGTCTAGGCATCATTGATAGTTTTGAGTCAGAATTATACATAAAATAGAAACGAAAAGCAAGTAAATTCTCTAAAATACCAAAAAGAATTGCAAAAATGATAAAAGATGTCCCTCCATGGCTAAACATTGGCAAGGGAAGTCCCACGACAGGAGCCAATCCAATGGTCATTAAGATGTTGACCGTCATATAGATAAAGAAGAGAAAAGCAATACCAGAGGAGAAAACCCGAACATAATAATCTTTTTCATTATGTAAGGCAATAAACATCAGGTGTAGAATAAGTGCAATATAGAGTGCAATGGTTGCCATCATTCCTTGAAAACCTAAACGTTCTCCTAAATAGGCAAAGATAAAGTCTGTTGAAGAGACAGGTAGAAATTTTAGTTGGGTCTGTGTTGCTTCTTCTCTTGTTTGTCCATCTATTCCACCTGAACCAATAGCAATCATAGATTGTTGAACATGGTAACTTGGTTTCCCTATAAAGTTTGCAATACGCTGTTTTTGATAAGGTTTAAGACCATGTGTATAGAGAAGTGGTGCTGTTAAGCCTAGAATAAGAAGAAGTGTAAACCAGATACGAGCTCTGATTCCCACTACAAAAAGAACCCCATATCCTGTTAAGAGCAAAACCAAACCTGTGCCAAGGTCAGGCTCTTTAGCAATAAGTACAAAGGGAAGAAGAATATAAAAAGAGAGTTTTCCAAACATTCTCCACTCATAGCCCTCATCAGGAGGAGGTGTTCGTGAGATAATATATCCTAACATTAACAGTACGGTAATTTTAATAAACTCTGATGGTTGTAAGGTTACTCCTACACCTGGAATTTCTATCCATCTTCGCGCTCCAAGTATGCTTTTACCAAAGAGTTCAACACTTAGAAGCAGTAGTAGATTAAACCAATAGGCTAGGGGAATTAACCATTCAAATTTACGCCAAGGGATTAAAAAGGCTATAAAAAAGACACCTGCGGAGATACCATAATAGACCATCTGTTTATTAAAAAGATGGTGATTAATTTCATTTACAAGATAAGAAGAGATAATAAAAATGGGAATAAGTTGTAATATAAGTGTAAAATTTATCTGTTGCAGGATACGTCTGTCAAATTGGAACCAGTTATTCATATAAAATCTTTATGCTATTGTTTATTATATTATATCGAAGAGAGATTTAATCTTAAGTAGTGAAAAGAGAAAGTTAAGCAGATTAGGGGGAAAATGCTTTGTGGTGTGAATCTATCAATTTTAAAAGGAGGAATGAATGAAAAAAATCAATTCATCTACTTAAGATATAGTACAATTATAGCTAAATCGGATAAAATTACTCTTAATTAGAAAAATATGATTTCTTTTTTTTGATAAAAGTTAGAAGTGTCGCTTATTTGTGGGCTTTTCTCCACCTCTTTTTCTCTTTTTATTTGAAATTTTCTCTTCCATTCCCTTTTTCCCCATCATTTTTTCAGCCAATGCCTTCGCTTTTTTAAGGTCAACTCCTTTTTTCTTATCCTCTTTTTTAGATTTTCGGTTAGATGCTTTAATATGAGGTTCATAGCTAAAATCTTCGGTTGTCATTGCCTCTAATTTTTTATTAATTAATGTTTCAATCTCTTTTAGCTTATCAATCTCTTTTTTACAGACCAAAGAGATGGCTTCTCCTTTTTGACCTGCTCTACCAGTTCTTCCTACTCTGTGTATATAATCTTCATTATTAAGAGGAAGTTCATAGTTAATGACATAGGGTAGATTAATAATATCAATACCCCGTCCTGCAATATCTGTAGCAACCAACACACGAATTGTTTTATCTTTAAAGCTTTTAAGTGCTTCGAGTCTCATTCCTTGGCTTTTATCTCCATGAATTGCAGAGGCTTCTATTTTGTTTGCTTTTAGTGTATCAACTATTCGGTTTGCTTGTAGTTTTGTATTTGTGAAGACCAAAACTTGTGTCCAGTTATTATCATTAATAAGTTTACAGAGTAGGGGACTCTTCTCCTCTTCGTTTACATAGTTTACTAGCTGTTTAACCTGTTGGGTTGAAAGGTTTAATGGATCAATTTCTATTGTGACGGGGTGTTTTAAAAATGATTTAGCCAAACTCATAATTGGTTTTGGAAAAGTGGCTGAGAACATTATAGATTGTCTCTTTTCAGGAAGTTGACTAAGAATCAATCGAATATCATCAATAAAGCCCATCTCTAACATTTTGTCTGCTTCATCTAAGACAACAATCTCTAATTCACTAAGGTTAAGTGAACCATTTTTAATGTGGTCTAGAACTCTGGCTGTTGTTCCTACTGCAATGTTTGCTCCTGCTCGAATGGCTTTTATTTGTGAACCCAATTTGATTCCACCATAAAGAGCCACCGATTTATGGCTAAACTCTTTACCATACTCTTCTACTTTATTATGAATCTGAAGTACAAGTTCTCGTGTTGGGGCAAGAATAAGTGCATTTATTTTATAACGTTCATCTCCTACCTTAATGGCTCTGTTCTCTTGAATATTTTCTAATATGGGAATTACAAATGATGCAGTTTTTCCTGTACCTGTTTGAGAGGTAGCCAATATATCTTTTCCTTTTAATAATAAGGGAATAGATTTTTTTTGAATCTCTGATGGTGTGGTATATCCTATAGATTTTAATGTTTTTAGTAGTTTAGGGCTTAAGTTAAGGGTTTTAAATGACAATGGTATTCCTTCGAAAATAGTAAAGAGATTATACACTAATCTTTGATTTAAAATCTTTAGATATAGAGTGTTAAGAGAGTTAATGTTATACTTTCCGACTAAAAATTGATCCCAAAAGAGAACCAAATGAAACGATTCCTTCTACTGCCTAGCCTTATTTTAATGCCTTTACTATCACAAGATGTTTATGAACTTTATCAACCTCAAACTCTTTTTTCCAGTTCCGATTATAGTGAAGATATTGCTACTATTGATGATGAAATTTTCTCTGCAAAAGGAGAAAAGTACTCTTTTAGTAAATCAAAACGTCTTTTAGCTACCAAAGTTTATCCTTCACATCAAAAAGCTTTTTATAGTAATTGTGACTATGAAGTGGTTGATAAAAAGCTTGTTCCTGTTCATGATACATGTGGGTTTCACTATCGTAAAAATGAGAAGCGTTCAAAAAGAATAGAGTGGGAGCATATTGTTCCTGCTTGGCATTTTGGGCATCAGCTTCATTGTTGGCAAAATGGTGGGCGTTCAAAGTGTAAAGAGAGCAATCCAAAGTTTAGACAGATGGAAGCTGATATGCACAACCTTGTTCCTGCAATAGGAGAGATAAATGGGGATAGAAGCAATTTTAGATATGGAATGGTTGCTGGTGAAAAACGGGTTTATGGACGGGTTGATATGGAGATTGACTACCCAACAAGAAGAGCAGAACCAAGAAAAGTTGTTTGGGGGGAGATTGCAAGAACCTACTTTTATATGCGAGAAAAGTACGGTTTAGAGATTAGTAAATCACAAGAGAAACTTTTTATTGCATGGAATAACCTTGACCCTGTAACACGATGGGAAAGAAAAAGAAATGAGCTGATTGCAGAGATTCAAGGAAATGATAATCCTTATGTGAGTAATTATAGAAAAATAGAACAACTTGGAGCAATTCCAGAGAGAGAAGAAGCAGAAGAAGATAAAAATTCACAATCCACCTCATCAAATAGTTTAGATGAAGTTAAAAGTGAATTAGAAGATAAGTATGGAGCATTTTTAAATAAAATTCCATCTCCTTATCGTGAAATCTTATTGGTTATTATCGCTTTTATTGTTCTCTATTTTAGAAAACGTAAAAGTTAAATTTTCTTCTCTACTTCCCATATTCAATTTGGGAAGTAAAAACCATTTACTCAAATTTTGCATCAACAATAAATCTAGAGTTTTTTGTATAACGCTTAAATGTTTCTAGGCTCTCTTCAGATGAATCCAGACGAATAGAGGCAAAAATATCATCTTCTGCTTCCCATGTTTCATGCCAATAGGATACAGCTTTAAAGTTAATATATTGCCCATTTAAAATGGTCTCAAAGGCATCTTCTAACCATACTGATTTATTTCCAAATGGATGGTTGTCTGTTACGCCAAACTCTAACAGAGCTATTGGTTTTTTTGTTGATATTTCTGTAATGGTTTTGTATCTCTCTTTTAGAATTTCATTAAAACTATCCCAATAATTCTCTTTTGGATTTTGAGCTCCATAAAGACTGATGCCTATCCAATCAATATATTCATCTCCTGGGTAGTAGTACTTTGCTCTGTTCCACTCTTTATTTGGATTGGAGTAAATGTCGGCATGAAAAAACCATGTTACTGTGGTGACTTTTTCATTTCGAAAAATATCTATTATATGTCGATAGGCATCACGGTATCGTTCTGCTCCATCGTAATAATCTATATCTCCATAACCATCTTTTTTATCTCTTCCATTAAAAATTCCACTCCAACTAAACCAATCTCCATTGGGTTCAACAGCAAAATCTATTAAGAGAGGAATATTATCTGCTTTAGCATCTTTTGCCCATTGGTGAAGCTCTTTATCAAAATTTCCATCAATGATATGTTGCATTGTAAACTCTTTTTCTTCGACAAACTGCTCCTCTTTACTACGTGGCATAAGTCTAACAAAAGGAATAATTCCTCTGTCATGAATTGTTTTTATAGCTTTCTTGGGATAATTCATTCCGTTGTACCAACTTTGAGAGAAGTATGCCCAAATTGGTTTTCTTTCGATTAGTCTTTCAAAATCTTCTATTCGTTTGGTTGTTACTATATCCTCTGTTCCACCAAAATCGGGAAAAGCCCCCAGATAGATTTTATCTGATGTTGGGGGTTGTAGTTTTTGCTCTTTGTTTTCTGTAGAGGAAGAAGATGAACCATTACAAGAGCTAAGTAGTAACAGTGTTACTATAAGTTGAGCCAATATTTTTATCATGTTTTATATCCTTTATTTAATTATACCTATATTTCCCCACCATCTGTTATTGTCCATAAAAATTTATTTATAATACTCTCTCTTGCCTCTTTACCATCTTGGGAGTATCGACTCTCTCCTGCATGAAAATTAATATTTTTTCTAAGAGACAAATTGTTCCATTTGATTAAAATATCATCATAGTTATCTGATGATAGAGTTACTCCTTTAAACATATTTTTCATAGAGCGTACATTTGAAATATTCCAATCTCCAACAGATTGATTAAAGGAGTTAGCATCTTCAAACATATAGCTTGTTTTTATAACTTTAGACAAATTCCAATCTTCAATAGGTTGGTTAAATGATTTGCTATTCTTAAACATTGCTATCGTTGTTGTTAATTTTTTAAACTCCCAATCTCCAATGGGTTGGTTAAACTTTTCAGCTCCATTAAACATATAATTTGTAGATTCTACATTTACAACATCCCAATTATAGAGTGGTTGATTAAATGCTTTTGCATTAGCAAACATATATGACATACTTTTAACATTAGAGACCTCCCAGTCTCCTATAGGTTGATTAAATTTAGAGGCATTTCTAAAGAGACCATTCATTGTAATAACATTAGAGACATCCCACTCTCCTATAGGTTGATTAAATGAACTTGCATTATTAAACATTAAATACATTGTGGTAATACTTGTCATATCCCAACTCCCTATGGGTTGATTAAATGAAGTTGCACCTTGAAAAAGACGTGAAACACTACCTACACCAGACAAATCCCATTTATCTAAAGGTTGATTAAATTCTATGGCTTCTTTAAACATACCATCCAATGTATAGACACTTGCTAAATTCCAATTGTTTATATTTTGATTAAAAGATATTGCTCTATAGAACATTTGAGTCATATCTAAAACACTGGTAACATCCCAATTTCCAAGAGGTTGATTAAAGGCTTCGGCATTATAGAACATATTTACCATATTTGTGACACCAGATACATCCCAATTTTCTATAGGTTGATTAAATGAATGGGCATCCCAAAATAGATTTTTCATATTTGTAATATTGGAAACATCCCAGTTCCCAATAGGTTGATTAAAGAGTGAAGCTCCAAAAAACATCTGAGATATATCACTCACCATAGAAATATCCCAATTTCCAAGAGGTTGATTAAAGTTATCTGCAAATTTAAACATTTTACGCATATTTGTTACATTCGAGACATCCCAACTTCCCATAGGTTGATTAAATGATGTTGCACTATTAAACATTTTGTGCATATTTTGAACACTACTAACATCCCAATTTTCAAGAGAACGATTAAACGCGGTAGCATAGCTAAACATCTCACTCATATCGGTAACATTAGAGACATCCCAATCTCCAATGGGTTGGTCAAATTCATAGTTGTCTTTAAAAAGTCCACTCATATTGGTTATTTTACATGTATTAACAGAGGTAACATCATCTTCATTTTCAATCATAGAGATTAACTCTTCACGTGTAAGAGGTGTTCCATCATCATAATGTTCTACTGTTGAATTGACTTCATTATCATCTAAAATATTATTGCCATTTGTATCCTCTCCACTTTTTTCGATATATCCATTACAGTTTGGAGGATTTAATGGAACACGTTTTGTGAGTTGATTGGCTTGAAGTAAAGATGTTAGTAGTAATAGGGTAAGTATATTTGATTTTTTTATCATTTTATAGCCTTTTTATTGAAATAAAATAGATAGTAACATTTTTTAGTAAAAAACAACTTTTTAAAACTATGTTAATCAAAAATAAAAAGATATAATTTACCCTTCTAAATTGATAGAAGGGCTTAGGAATAGTTTCTCTCTATTCTTTAATAAATACCATACAATTTTAAAAGACTTTCAACTTTAGGTTCTCGACCCAACCACTGTTTATAGAGTTCACTCATATCCTCTGAACCACCACGACTTAAGATATACTTTTGGTATCCATCTGCTTTCTCTTGGTTAAAGCCATTTTCATCAATACAGGCATAAAAGGCATCTGCACTTAAAACCTCTGCCCATTTATAGCTGTAGTACCCTGCCGAGTAACCACCTGCAAAGATATGTGCAAATCCATTTTGAAATTTGTTGTACTCTGGAATTGGTAGCAGAGCAGTTGTCTTTCTGATTTCATTTAGAAGCTTTTGTACTTCATCCCCTTGATAAAGCTTTTTATGTAGGTTAAAATCAAACAGTGAAAACTCTACTTGTCGTAAAATGCCTAATGATGCTTGATAGTTCTTAGTATCTTTTATCTTATTTAATAGTTCATCACTCATTGGCTCATTGGTTTCATTATGAAATGCAAAACGTTTTAAGATAGGTTTTTCATAAGCAAAAGCCTCTAAAAATTGAGAAGGGAACTCAACTACATCCCATGCCACACCATTAATTCCTGAAACTGAACGCTCATTACATTTTCCAAATAGGTGATGAATTCCATGTCCCATCTCATGGAATAGCGTCACAACATCATCGTGACGAAGAAGGCTTGGGTTTTTATCGGTTGATGGTGAAAAGTTACAAACAATAAAAGCTGTAGGCAGATGTTTTTGACCTTTGCTATCTATAAAGTGTGTCTCCCAATCGTGCATCCATGCTCCACCACGTTTACTCTCTCTTGCTTCTAAATCAAAATAGATTCTTCCTGCTAATTTCTCTTCTCTATAAATATCAAAAGGTTTCACTTTTTCATTCCATAGAGTTGCTTTTGCAGGTTTAAAGGTTACATTAAATAGCTCTGATACCACATCTAACATTCCATTAAGTACTTTTGACTGTTCAAAATAGGGTTTGGTCATACTGTCATCAAAATCAAACTTCTCTTTCTTAAGTTTTTCCGAGTAATAGGCTACATCAAAGCCTTGAAGTGACTCAACTCCATCGGTTCGTTTTGCAAACTCTTGTAGCTCTTTTAACTCCTCTTTTGCTTGTGGTAGTGCTTTTTCTGCTAACTCTTCTAGGAAGTGAGTTACATCATCTGTAGAGTTGGCATCTTTTGTTGCTAAAGAGTATTCAGCAAAGTTTGCAAAGCCCAATATTTTTGCTTTTTTATACCTTAATTCTAACAATCTATCAATAACTTTAGCATTTTCAGGGGCTCTAGAAGCATATGCTTTGGCTATCTCTTCACGTTTTTCACGATTTGTACCATATGTTATATAGGCTAAATAGCTTGGAATTTGTAAGGTGAATTTATAAACTATTTTACCCTCTATCTCCATTTTTGCTAATGCTAAATCATTTTGTGGAATTTCAGCCACATCTGCATAATTTTCAATAATCATCTCAAAGGCATTGGTTGCATTTAATAAATTTTGAGAAAAACTATTTCCCAATTCACTAAGTTCCATCTCTATTGCTTCAAGTTCTTTTTTCTGTTTGACTGGAAGGTTTGCACCTGCTAAAACAAAGCCTCTAATATCATTATCAATAACTTTTTGTGCTTCAGGATTATTTGAACTTATTGTTTGTATTTTTTTAAAAAGTGCTTCATTTTGAGCAATGGTACTACTAAATTTAGATAATTGTGGAAGTGATTCTTCATAAGCTTTTTGTGTCTCTTCAGAATTTTCTACAGAGTTCAAGTGTGAAAGAGGTGTAAAGAAGTTACCCAACTCCTCATCTAAATCTTGAAGTGGTTTCATTACCAACTCATAACTACTATCATTGCTTTGGGTGATGGTATCAATCTTCTCTAACTGTGAAGCCAACAGAGCTTCTAAATCTTTTGGAAACTGCTCTAAATTATCAATCTTAAATTCTTGAAATTGCATTTAATATCCTATTGTAAATTATAAAAGGATTATACCAAAAGTAGATAATAGAGAATTATAAAGAGGAACACTCTAATTTCATTAAGTTAATCCTTGTACAATATCTTTAATTTGAAAAAAGGAAAATATAACAATGTCAACAACAGAAGAAAAAGTATTGGATGATAAGTTTTTTGAACGAGCTGATGAGCATATTAATCTGGCAAACAATCATATCAATAGTAAAGTAGAACCAAGATTGGTAAGTGCATCATTAATGTTTGCTTCAGCACGTTTTAACGCATGGATAAGTGCCTCAGGTTTTGAGAATGGAGAAGAGTTAAAATCAAGAAAAAAAGAGTTATTAGAGTACTTTGTAGCTCAATACTCTTCTATGTTAGAAGAGAATCTTGATAACTATGCCGAAAATTATGATCTATATATGGGAATTTCTAAAGAACAGGCAAAAAAATAAGGTTTACTTCCCCACAATTAAGGGATTTAGTAGTATATTTTCACCTATTTAAATAAAAATAAAAAGGCTAAAAATAATGGCACAACTTTTCTCAGATGAATGGGTAAATAGACTTAAAGATTTATGGAATGAGACTCCAGAAGTATCAGCAAAATTGGCAGAAATTAATTTCTGTTCAACTATAACATGTGGATTCAAAGATGAAGAGCTTCCTAAATGTGTGTTTATAGTAGAAAATGGTATAGCTGTATCAGCTGGTCTCTATAATGGAGAAACTGCAGATTGGGACATGAGAGCCAATGAAGCAAATTGGAATAAATGGAGAGAAAAAGCATTAACCATGACAACCATGGGGATGGCTGTAGCAACAGGAAAGCTTCAATTTAAAACAGGTGATTTTAAAGCGATGATAAAAAACCCATCTATGGCTGTTCCTTTTGTTAAAAGTTTTGAACTTATGACTAAAATTTAATAGGAATAAGTTAAAGCTTTTAATTAATTCTTCGTTCTTGTTTAAATACGTTGATTCCAAAAAATGCAACTTTGCATATATGAAATCGACGTTTTAATCTTGAAATAAAATGATCGGTAAACTGACCCTATACGATATAATATTGTGATAAGGTAACTTATAGATTTACAATAGTAATCCCCAAATTCCCCTTCTGCCCATGAAAAGATTGTAGCTTAGGATAAGATTTCAGATAATCAATAATAACTTTTTTCAATATCCCCGAACCAGTTCCATGAATTACCTCTACACTTGAAAAACCTGCCACTAGAGCATCAGATAAAAAGACATCTAGTTTATCAATTGCTTCATCTGCGTAACATCCAAGAAGTTTAATAGATATAGCTCCTCTTCCTGATTTCTCTACATGTACTTTTGTTTTAGTTTTTTTAACAACTTTTTTCTGAACACTCTCTATAAATTTAAGCTGATTTAGTGGTACACGCATCTTCAGTCCATCTACCTCTATAGTTGCCTCTTTGTTTCGGACGCTTAAAAGTTCCCCTCTGCTAGAGCGATATTTTACTCTGTCACCTATCTGTAAAACGCGTTTATTTGGCTGTTTTGCCTCTTTGGCTTGATTTGATAGTTTTTTATGTTTATGAGCTTCGTTTATAAGTCTGCGACCCTCAGTGGACTCTTTGACTTTTATCGCCTCTAATGCTCGTTTAGTCGCTGCGTTATATCGGTTCTCTAGGGTAGCTACAGCTTTTCTGTGCTGTTCATTTAATCTATATTCTATGGTTTCTAACGCCTCTTTTTTCTGCTCTACAGCCTCTAAATCTTTATCTATCTGTTCAAGCTTTAACCTCATCTCACGCTCTAGGGTGGTTGATTTCTCTATAAGCTCATTAAGGTTCTCTTTATCCTCTCCATAGATTACCTTTGCCTTGTTTACAATAAATTCAGGAACACCATAACGCTCTGCTGTCTCAAAGGCGTAACTTTTTCCAATGCTTCCTTGTAAAAAGGTGTAGGTGGGTTGTCGTCTCTCTTCATCATATAACGCTGCAATAAGCTCCACATCATCATCGGCACTCATTAACGAAGCCAAACGTTTATGGTGGGTCGTTACAATAAAGACTATCCCTTTTTTACGCAACTCATCAAGCATTACTCTAAATAGTGATGCAGCCTCA
>Ga0256826_1001303_pt1 | contig 15526 bp, 9 predicted proteins | sample CV79metaG_FD_185975 | JGI IMG/M metagenome (GOLD analysis project Ga0256826, IMG submission 185975) | Hydrothermal vent microbial communities from East Pacific Rise, Pacific Ocean - CV79 | ecosystem: Environmental > Aquatic > Marine > Hydrothermal vents | place: Pacific Ocean: East Pacific Rise...
AGGTACAAATTCAACATCTGTAACGACTACTTTAAATGAAACCTCTGTATCTTTAGTAAGAGGACAATTTTCACCATTTGCATCAACATTATCTGCTAGACTCTCTTGTGTAGTAGCTACAATATTCAAGTTATAATCACCAGCTACCATACCATCTGCTGTATTTAATACAAGTGAATCTAAATTCCAAGATAATACATCTACTGAACTATTATCATCTGTTGCATTAAATACATTTATACCATCTGTAAGGCTCATACCATCTGCTAAATCCTTAACAAATAGATTAGTAATAGTTTCTGAACCATCTGTATCAATTAATGATGAAGATATATTTAAATCTATACTATTTCCTGCATCAATAGAAAGCTCTTCACTACTTGTAGTTGTAGCTAATTCATAGCTTACATCATGAATAATATAATCATCTCCTAGTGATAATGAAGAGAATCTCATCTCATCAAATGCTTCACCATTAGATGTTTGGAAAGTAAATGGTCCATCTACTCTATCAGACCCACCATTATGAGTAACTGTTTCAAGTAAATTTCCATCTTTATAGAACTCAATTACAGCAGTCTCCCCTTGATGTCCTCCAACATTACCATAACTATGTTTCCATGCAAAAGATACATTTGTTGTTGCCACATCTTCATCAAATGAGATAGCTACATATTCAGAACCAACACCCTCATAATAGTTAATCTCTGTAACAGCACCTGGGTTTGCACCATCTGGTCTGCTTGATGATTGTACACCAAATCCATCATGGCTAGTACCAATAATTGTAGAAATATCACTCTGAGTTCCATCAGCACTAAATGCACTTACACTATAACCATTAGATGTATCTGTTACATTACTAGAGTTGATTGAAGTTATTACATCAGATACTTGAATTGTACCCTCTACACTAAGGTTTGCACTATCTGCAATTGGTGTAACATCAATACTCATTGTAGAAGTATTACTATAATCATCAATTCTAAATGTAAACTCTGCATAATCATTTTGTTGGTCTCCAACACCATCAACATTATACTCATCACGACCAGATTCATTCTCATCAGCTACAAATGTAAGCATTCCTGCATTAATATCACTTGCACTAACAGTAATATTAGAAGTTACTGCCTCATCACCTAAATAAATTATTCCATCTGTTGGTAAAGATTCTATTGTTACCTCATTAGCATCACTTTTAAAGTCATCTAAAGTAAATGTATATGTTGTATCTTCACAAGTTATTACATTTACATCTTCTACTACTGGTTCTGGTTGTACAAATGTATTGATTTGACATCCACCAATATCTACAGATACTTCCATAGTATTACTATGTTTAGCCCCATCAAATAGAGTAAATTCAAACTCTCTAACACCTCTATCTTCACTACTACTTTCAAATGTTAATGATTCTAGTGCATTTGTATAATCTTCAACTGTTGCACTACCACTAAGTTCTACTACACCATCTGTAATAGTAGCTGTAATTCCATCAGGTAATCCATTTGCATTAATAGTATCACCATCTTTAAAGTTAGTTAAAGTTACAGTTGCACTTTCAAGATTGGCATTATCTACATCACTAATATCAATATTATTTAAAATTGTATTGCCATCACCTAGAGTATCACAAGGTTTGATTGTAAATACAACATCATCATAATCTTGGTCACTACTATTTTCTGGTAAATCTTCCATACCAATAGTAAGTCCTCCATTAGGGTTTACTGTAACAATTGCATGGTCTCTTCCATCTGTACTCATATCATTATCTGTATAATAAGCTTTATTGCTACTTACTGTATCATTAGCATCATTAGGGTTTGTAAATACTATATGATTATCTCCATCAATTGATACTTCATAACCATTCTCTATTGCATCTCTAATATCACCATTATTTCCATTTGGAATAATAAAGAACCCAACTTCACCATTAAGGTCATTAAGAGTACCTAGATTAATACTATTTTCACCTAAGAAACTATCATAATTTCCACCTATACCATCATCATTACCACCATCAGCATATAAAACTTTTACATCAGTGATATTTCCATCTCCATCTTTTTCATAGAAACCTAATACATTTTTATATCCTGCATTTCCTCCATGATAATCAACAGACATACTTGAATTAGCATTACCCATATTGATTGTAACACTACCATTATTCTCATCAAACTGAATACCACTAGCACCATCACCATTTAAAAACTCTTCAGGGGAGATATAATCTGGGATACCATCACCATTTACATCCATTACATTATTAATAGTATGTATAGCTTGATTATTTGCTTCAATAGAGTTAATTACAGGGGCATCATCTCTACCATCAATTGTAATATTAAGTTCTGCCTCTACTGGAGTATGTTCACCATCACTAATAGTATATTTAAATCCATCAACGACACTATCACCTACATTAAGAGCATCTACAATCTCATTACTATTATCAACTACAAAATTAAACTCTCCACTACTATTAATAGTAAGTGTTCCATAATCTGAATATATTGATATATCACTACCATCAGCTGGTATATCTATTATATTATTATCAAATTCAATTAAAGTTACTTGTAAACCATCACCTGTATCATTACCTAATACATTACCAGAAGCATTTAATCCATCATCTAATTCATCTTCACTATCTATAAATTCTACACCATCTTCTGTAGCAGTAAAAGAATCATCATTAGCTTCAGGGTCATCTCCATAGGTATCATCTCCATAAGAGTCATCTCCATAGCTATAATCACCATTATCAGAAGTATCATCAGCCCCACCAACATTGCCATCATTTACATAAGTATAACTCTCTCCCTCAGGGGCATAATTCATTAAAGCATCTGCCATACTCATTATATCAAATTGATTGACTCCATCACCATCTGTATATCTAAACTCTACATCTTCTATACTTGTAAGAGTATCTACACTACTATCTCTAAGGTCTGTTACACTTACTGTTCCATTTTCATTTAATACAAATTCAAAATCAGTTGCTTCACCTTTTAGAATAACTTTATCTATATCAGCTCCACCATCAATAGTATCATCTCCACCACCAGCGTTAATAATATCATTACCATCTCCTGCACTAATAGTATCATCTCCACCATTAGTAATAATTCTATTATCTCCACTACTGCCTATAATGGTATCACTACCTCCACCAGTAGCAATATTTTCAATATTAGCTAATTTATCATCTCCATGTCCATAAACATTTCCTGTTTGAAGATTTGCATTAATACTATTATTAGTAGCATAAGCCACTGTATCAACTCCATCTCCACCATCAATAGTATCATCTGCACTAGTAGAGTTTATCCAATCATTAGGATTACCTACATTACCATCATTTACATAAGTATAACTCTCTCCCTCAGGAGCATAATTACTTAGAGCATCTGCCATACTCATATTATCAAAGTGATTTTTGCCACTATCATCTGTATATCTAAACTCAACATTTTCTATACTTGTAAGAGTATCTACACTACTATCTCTAAGGTCTGTTACACTTACTGTTCCATTTTCATTTAATACAAATTCAAAATCAGTTGGTTCGCCTTTTAGAATAATTTTATCTATATCAGCACCACCATCAATAGTATCATTACCTCCACCAGCAAAGATAATATCATTACCATCTCCTGCACTAATAGTATCATCTCCACCATTTGTAGTAATTCTATTATTAGCATCATTACCAACAATAGTATCATCTCCACCACCAGTAGCGATATTTTCAATATTAGATAATTTATCTTCTCCATGCCCAGTGGCAGTACCTGTTTGAAGATTTATATTCATATCACTATTTGTAGCATAAGCTACTGTATCAACTCCATCTCCACCATCAATAGCATCATCTCCAACAGTAGAATTTATCCAATCATTACCATCAGTACCACCAATAACATTAATTGGGTCATATCCAAAATCCGTCATCTCAAAGTCTGTATGCATTACAACATCATCAAAATCAGCATCTCCTAAATCAAGGTCTTCAATCTTAATAGTTGTACCACCATTACCATCTAACTCTAATTGGAAATGGTCTCTTCCACCTAAATTAAGCTCTGGATTAGAGAAATATACAGGAGAATTAACAGCTACACCATCAACTAATAATATAGGTAAATTCCCACTATTATCAAATGTAATTTGAGAATCTTTTGAAATCTCTCCTGCTCCATTAGCAATAATAAAGAAACAGTAATCATTTGGAGTTACGAAAGCTAAATGGTCTCCATCACTTAGAGTATGTTGGTCATCAACTAAAAGCTTACCAAGTTCTGGTGTGCCATCATCGTTTGGTTTATAAAAACCTACAGCATTTGCAAATTGTGCAATTCCATCAATAGAGTAAGTGATTTCACCTAAATTTACATCAATATTCCCATCAATAGCATCATCAATATCTACAATATCAAAATGATTTACACAGCTATCATCTTTGTATTGGAATTCTACTTTTTCTACACCTACAAGAGTATCTGTACCATCTAAATTAGCATCTCCTACTCTAAGGTCTTTTACAGTTACACTACCATCAGCATTTTGGGTAAATTCATAGTCATCAGGGTATCCATTAAGAATAATTTTATCTTCACCCTCTCCACCATCAATAGTATCATTATCAGCACCACCTGCAATTATATCATCACCTGCACCACCAATTAAAGTATCATTACCCTCATTACCTTTTAATACATTATCTTTTTCATCTCCAACTAATGTATCATTACCAAACTGCCCACTTAAATTCTCTACATTTATAAGTGTATCACCTTGATTATTCTCTCCTGTTTCTAAATTTACATTTACATCACCATGTACATAATAAGCTACAGTATCATGGTCTCCATCTCCACCATCAATAGTATCATTACCATTATCAGTAGTTTCAACAATCCAGTCACTACCAGCACCACCATTTACAATATCATCACCCTCTCCACCTTGAAGAGTATTAGCACCACTATCACCAGTAATATTATCATCATGTAATGAACCTGTAACACCCTCAAAGTTTACATACTCGTCAGTATTAGCATCTCCATCTACATTAGCATTATTATCAAGATTTACAGTTACACCTACATCAGAATCTCTAAATAGGATTTTATCGTTACCATCTCCACCATCAATTCTATCTTGTTCATCCGTAGCAAGATATAAATCAACATCTCTACCATCATCAATAGGACAATTTTCATCATTATCATAAGTAACTGTACCTATATAGTTATCACTATCTCTTCCATATTCCATCTCGCTTTCATCTTCTTGTGTTGCTGATGTATCTTGAGTGGAAGGAGTATCATTTGATGTATTATTTTCTTGTGTTGATTGTGTATCCTCAGCAGGAGGAGTATCATCTGATGAATTATCTTCTTGTACTGGTGTAGTTTCTACTGGTTGTGCAACACTAACTACTTTAATATTATCAACTAACATACCAATATCATCACTAACTCCTGTACCACTTAAAGATAAATCTACACTATTAGCATCTACATTATCATAAGTTATAGTTACTTTTGTCCAACCATTATCTTGTGTATCTAAGACAACCGTTACATCATCATTTTCACCATTAATAGATAAATTACCATCTACATCTGAATTAACTGCTACAATGGCATCTCCAAATGATATTTCCATATCTGATGTATCTTTATAATCAGTTGAACTTCCACCAGTACGAGGATTGACATCAAAACTTAAAACATAACTACTGCTTCCATTTAAATCAACTATTGTTGTCATAGTTGTATTTTCATTAGCATCAAGTTCTATATGAGTATTACCATCACTAGATGAAGCTATAATCCAATTTTGTGCCTCTATACCATTTGTACTACTCCAAATAGTACCATTATCACCCTCTACTTCACCTTCATATACTCCTCTACCTCTTGACGCTCTAATATTCTCAAATGAATCTTCTAAAAGAACTTCTGGAGTAGTAAGAAGTGTCTCTACAGTACTATTCCCACTATAAATCTCAAAACTAGATACATCAGATACATCAAAAACATCACTATAAATCCCTCTTGATAAATATCTATTAATATCATTAGTATTTAAATTGATAAAACCACTTTCATCAATAGATACTTCAATTCGTATACTATTTATCTCTAATTCTTGAGTTTGGCTATTCATTGAACTAAAGTTCAATTCTACTTCAACAACTTCACCTGCATGTTGAGTTCCAAAATAATATGAATTATTAGCACTATTTTTTAAATCCTGAGAGACTAATAAGCCTCCATCTTGAATATTTGGCATCTTAAATCCTTTTCAAATATTTTCTTAATTTTTATATATTAACTGTTTTATAAACAACACCCTTAACTTTTTAACAACAATAATCTGACAAATAAACGACTCTTTCTCTCTATAATGAAAGAACTTATATTCCTAATTATACATCTTTTTATTTAATAAGTAATTTAACTATTAATTCCATATCTTCTTGTAAAGTTAAGAATTTCTTAAATTTCATATCAAAAAATGGTTTAGTCACAATATTAAAACTATCTATATCTTCATAAAGGTTAATAGACCATTCAAAATCTATATCTCTACTCTGTAATAATTCTATATTTAGCAAAGTATTATTTATTGTACCTAATCCACTAGATGTTACTAAAAGTAACTTTGCATCTAACTCTTGTGCTAAGTCAATCATAAAATAATCCTCTTGAATAGGTACAAATAACCCACCTGCTCCCTCTATAAGTAAAATATCACAAAGAGATGAGAGTTCTTGATACTTATCCAATATTTTCTCTATTTTAATATCTTTACTAGCACAAAATGGAGCTGAAGCTAATTTAAAAGTATATGCTGTAATATCAAAAGGTGTTAAATATTTGAAATTATTATTATATTTTTTTACTCTATCTAATAATAATTGAGCATCTTTAGGAATATCATCTACACCAGTTTCAATTGGTTTAAAAACTCCTACTTTAAATCCAATATTTGATAATTTATCAATTAATTTAAGTGTGGCATAAGTTTTACCAATATTTGTATTTGTTGCTGTTATAAAAATCGCTCTACTATTCACTATTTATCATCTCCTTAAATTTATAAAATGCTTCTCTTTTACGAACTTTATTATCTCTAATATCAACCAATCCATAACCAGATGCTATAAGTTGATGCCAAAATACCTTTGATACCTTTTGGCTATCTTTTGCTATCTTAAAATACTCTATCATAAATTTAGAATAATCATCTTCACTCACACACTCTTTTTCACTTGTTGGGGCATAAGGGGCTGTATTGGATATTGGCCAATTAACCTCTGTGATATATATATTATCATTATCTATTTTAGGTGATAGTTTGACAATAGAGTATAACATATCAATTTTATTTTGGGTATCAAATATTAACATTTGTTTATTATATGGGCTACCTCTTCTATCTACATATAATAGAGATGAAACTTTATCATATTTGATTTTAAATAGATTAAACATCGCCCTAATTGTATAGTGATACTCAAAATCTATCACTGATGGAGCAATTAAAATTAAATCTTGAAAACTTTTATCTCTAATATTTTGAATAGTCCTAAAAAACTCTAAATACTCTTTGGTTGAGAAAAATCCCCATTTAGTACGGTTAATTGTAGTGCCTATTTGAAACTCTTTTGTAAGTGATGATAACTTATCAAATATAGTAGTAATATCTTTGATAAGTAACTCTCTATCTTCAATATGAGTTCTATCTTGAATAATATTAATTACAATCTCTTTATCATCTCCAAAACTCTTGATAAAATTATAGTAGTTATCAATATTTTTAATATCATTTAATGGTACTCTAATTAAAAGTGATTTTACTCCCAACTCTTGGATAAGTGATTGTTGAATATCTCCCTTATCTAAATTTACACCTATTCCATAGAAATTTTTATTGGGTTTTTGAGTACCTTTAAATAGTTTCATAAGTAAAATTGAGATTGGAAATATTATAATATTAGTAGCAATAAGTGGAATAAAATCCCAAATATGTTTTTTTCTCATATATCGTTTATATTTTTTATCTTTGATAGGATATGGTTGGTCGGAGTAGCTATCCCAAATAAATGGTGAGTTCATAATTTAGCCTTTTAAAACTCTCTATCTAAAACTTCATTCTTTATAAATATTAAATTTTTATATATTATTTTTAAATCATCTAATTTTGTGCTATCAAAATTGATACTTACAAAATATCTATATTTATGTCTATCTAATCTCTCTAATATTACAAATCTCCATATAGTCCCTTTGATATAAGCACCTTTCATAATAGTTTGAGAATTTAATTCTACTGCTGATATTAACTCTGCTAATAGTTGATATTCTGGTTCGCTATAACCCTTCTCTTGCTTAAACTCTTGAATAAAAAAATATGGTTTTTCACATTTTGCTACACCTTTGGCAAATGTGAAATCTGTTTCTCCATTGAGTATAAATTCATCTGTTTTATATATGAGTGGTTCATCATAAAGTCCTGTATATCTATGTTCTAAAGAGAAAAAATCAACTCTATTTAAAATTTGACTAATAAATAAAACTTTTAAACTCTCCTCTTTAAATCTATATATAACACTACTAAATTTATCTAAAAGAGCTGATAAAAAATCTATATCATCTTTAGGAATTTGATAGTTATAATTAAACCAAGTATTAAATCTACTCTTATCAAATTCTAATCTAATATCAAATAATTCTTGTAACTTACTCTCTCCTATTTTACTAAAACTATAAGTAGGAATTAATTCTTGAGGTTTTTCTATAATTCCATTTTGGATTAACAACTCTTCTAATTCTAAAATTCTTTTATCTTGTTCTTTTTGTGTCATAATAATCAACTCTCTTTTATATGAGCCTCTACAAATGATTGAACCTCTTCATAAATAAATGAACTCTTAAACTTATCTATCTTTCCACCACTTGCATTTGGGTGTCCTCCACCATTTCCAATAGCTTGTGCCATCTTTGATACATCCATTGTTCCATTTCCTCTTAATGAGAAATTACCACGATAAGCTATATCCATATAGAAATTATAATCAGGATTTTCAATCAAAAATTTATTACCTATAATTGATGAGTTGCCTACTCCATATAGAAGTACTCCTTTATATCCCTTATAATCTATTGTAAATCTCTCTTTTTCTTGGCTTACTAAATCTACTACAAACGAAGCTACTAAATTATCTTTGGTATCATTTTGTTCTTTTAAAAAGAACTCTTTTCTCATTGAGTGTAATTTATCATCTAAAATTATATTAGAATTTTCTTCTCCTATCACGGCTAAAACTTTAGATATTAGAGATAGTTTATACTCTCTATCTTGTGTAGGAAACATTGTTTTATTAAGTTCTCTTGCTCCTGAAATCATTCCTAAACATACTTTACCAAGTTCAAAATATTCACTCTTATCAAGCCATATATCAATAGCATTAATTACTTCTACAAGTTCATTAAACTCTTTTTCTTTATCAAAGTTATATTTTTTAACTAACCAATCATAAGTTATTTTTGTAGCACTTTTAGTTGTATCTAAATGATACCAACCATATTTATCAGCAGAACTCTCTCCTGTGGCGTGATGGTCTAATAACTGTAATGATGCACCAACTTTATCGGCTTGTGTCTCTATCCATCTTGACTCTTTTGGGGTAAGATTCAAGTCTGTTATTAATATCATAGGCTCTTTTGCCCCACTCTTGAAAATATCTCTAATTATCTCTTCTAACATAGCAGATACTTCTGGCCCATAATTGGCATTATAACAATCTATTTTATCAAAATATTTTGTAGTTAAAAATTGGCAACCATAACCATCAAGGTCAATATGTGAAAGGTGAAAAATGTGGTTCATTTAAGAATATCTCCTAGTGTAAGTTTATTTAAAAAGGTATCTATTTCAATTTGAAATTTACTTAAAAATGGAGATATGGCACAAGTCCCAATAGCACCATTTGGACATGTATCACTATAATGAGTACAATCAAATATAGCAGGTGATTTTCCCTCAGATATAGAGATAATACTATACATACTTATATCATTTGGGTCTCTATTTAAAATAAATCCACCATTAACACCTTTTTTAGACTCTAAAAGTCCATTTTTTGCCAGTTTCTGTAAAATCTTAGCCAAAAAACTTTTTGGAATAGAGAGTTGTGTTGATAACTCTTGAACTCCAATTGGCTTAGAACTTTCTCCAATAATAGTCAATGATAAAAGTGCATATTCACTAGCTCTAGTTAATAACATAAGAACCTTTTTATTTTAATTAGGACAATTCTACTCTAATTTATATTAGATATAGATTTTATAGAAAAGATATTAATATCTTAATGGTATAATTCTACCCTTTTAAATTTAGGAGAATTAATTTATGAAACAAAATTTTAGAATTTTTACAATGGGTTATATTATATTATTAGGTTCATTGATAGGTGCTGGGTTATATGCTGGGGCTGTTGTAGCACCTGTAATATTTCATTCAGAGATATATTTAGGCTCTGAGATACTTTCACAATATCAAGAGGGACTTATTATGAGTGCCAATTTTTATAAGTTAGGTATTTTTATAGATATATCTATTATCTCTATATTTCTCTATGAGGGATATAAATATAAATCTTTTGAGAGAGATAATATCACTATGGTAGCATCATTTTTAGCTATATCATCAGGATTACTATTTAGCCACTACTATATGCCTGATATTTTATTAATGCTTCAAGGTGGAGAAGAGATGACAAAAAGTGTAGCATTTATCAATACTCATAAAGGTTCTGAAATAGATTTAAAACTTTTTATAGTAGCAGTCTTTACAATACTTCTTAGAAATCTACAAAAGGCTCTTAAGTAATGGCAATTTGGGCAATAGGAGATATACACGGCTGTTATAGCTCATTCCAAAAACTTCTTAAGAAAATAGAATTTAATCCATCAAAAGATAGATTATGGCTAAGTGGAGATATAATAAATCGTGGAGAGGATTCACTTAAAACAATAGAATATATATATAGTATTAGAGATAGTGTTATAATGGTTTTGGGAAATCATGATATATCACTAATTAATGCCTATTTTGGAATTAAAAAACCAAATAGTTATACAAAACCTATTTTGGAATCTCCAAAAGCTGATATATATATAAATTGGCTCAGAAATCAAAAACTTTTACATATTGATAAAAAACATAAACATATAATATCACATGCAGGAATATCTCCTCAATTTGATATTGATATGGCAAAAAAGTATGCTTCAAGAGTAGAAGATAAACTTAGAGCCAAAAATCCCAAAGAGTGGTTGGAGGATATATCTAAAATAAGAGTAGATAAATTTGATAAATCTCTATCCAATATAGAAAAAGACAAATATATCTTAGACTCTTTTACAATAATGAGATACTGCTATAATGATAATAGATTAGAATTTAAAAACAAAGCACCATTAAGTTCTATTGTAGGGACAGAATTAACTACTTGGTTTAATAGTAAAAATCGTAAAAAAATTAATTATAAAATCCTATTTGGACACTGGTCAACTTTGGGATATTATGATAATGGAGATGTATGTTGTCTTGATAGTAGTTGTGTATGGGGTGGAAGATTAAGTGCATATTGTGTAGATAAGGAGAGTAAGATAGTAAGTGTAGCATCTAATCAAAAATATTCAGAAAATTGATAATTAATATGATATAATTTGTTATTAGATAAAGGTTGTTTTAATGTATAAAATTATTAGAAATATGTTATTATTTATTTTCTTAATAGATATAATTGGAGCAAAAGAGCTAGAAAAAGTATCTTTACAACTACATTGGAAATATCAATTTGAATTTGCAGGTTTTATAACTGCTAAAGAAAAAGGATTTTATAAAGATGTGGGACTTGATGTAGAACTTAGAGAGTATAAAAATGGATTAGATATAGAAAATGAAGTTTTATCTCATAAGGCTACTTATGGAATATATAATTCTAATATTTTACTATCTTATATGAAAAACAAACCTATAAAACTTCTTGCTAGTTTTTTTAAGCGTTCAGCATTAGTTATTATTACAAAACCAAATATCAATTCTCTAAAAGATTTAAAGAACAAAACTATTATGGCAGGAACGGAAGATGATTTTCGTTTAAATTTCAAATACTTATTTAAAGAAGAAAATGTAGATATAAAAGATTTAAACTTTATAAATCACACATATAATATTGATACATTTATTAATAATAAGTGTGATGCAATGACAGCTTTTATATCAGACCAACCATATAGACTTGATAAGTTAAATATACCTTACAATATAATAGACCCATCAAAATATGGTATATATAATTTACAATTAGAACTATTTACTTCCAAAAATGAGTTTGACAAACATCTAAAACGAACTCAAGCTTTTAGAGAAGCATCTATAAAAGGTTGGAAATATGCCTTAGAACATCAAGATGAAATTATAAAAATAATACAAAAAAAGTATAATCAGAGTTTAAATTATGAATTTTTAAAAAATGAAGCAAGACAAATAGAGCTTTTAATATTACCTAAAGTTTATAAGATAGGTTCAATTGATGATAAATTTTTATATAAACAATCTGAATTTTTTTATAAACAAAAAAGTAAATATAAAAAACTAGATGATTTTTTGGAAATAAAGAGAAGCTATAAACATACTCTCTTTAATAAAAAAGAGAAAGAGTATTTAAATAAAAAAAAGTCTATTAAAGTATGTTATGACCAAAGCTTTTATCCAGTAACATATACTCAAAATGATACTATGATAGGTATATCAAGAGATATTATTGATATAATATCCAAAAAATATAATATAAATTTTACATATATTCCATCAAATGATTGGATAAAACAGTTAGAAAATCTTAAGGCAGGGAAATGTGATACAACAGCAGTAATTATTACAAAACCAAACTATTATGATTTTTTAGAACCTACAATATCATATATTTCAGATCAATTAGTCTTGGTTACTAAAATAAATGAACCATATTTTTCATCACTAAAAGATATAAAAAATAAAACAATAGGAATTAAGTATGGCTTTCGTGCTTTATATAAATATTTTAAAGAAAAATATCCAAAATTAACATTTATAGAAATAAATACAAATAAATTTAATGATATTTTGGAAGATAAGATTTTTGGTGTCATAACTATCTCAATTAAATCTAGTCCTCTATTATTAAGAAAATATAATAATAAATTAAAAATTATGACTAAAGTTTTACCAGATGAATTAAAAGGTAGTTTTGGTGTTTCTATTGATGAACCGATATTACATTCTATATTAAATAAAGCATTAAAATATGTATCAAGAAGTGAAATAGATAGTATTTTTAAAAATTATTATAATGTAAAAGTTGAAAATAAAACAGATTGGAAATTTGTATTTTATATCACAGTTATATCATTTATTATAGTAGTAATTATTATAATTTTTTTATTAAGAGAAAAGAAGTTTAATAAAGAGTTAGAACAAGAGGTTCAAAAAGCTGTTAAGAAAACTAAAATGCAAGAACAAAAAATGATACAACAGAGTCGTCTAGCACAAATGGGAGAGATGATTAATATGATAGCACATCAATGGAGACAACCACTTACAGCAATTAGTAGTACAAGTGCTTCTATAAATATAAAAGCTCAATTAAATAACCTTGATAAAGAGACTACTATTAGATTAACAGATGATATATCTAATTATGCTCAACATTTAAGTTCAACAATTGATGATTTTAGAGATTTCTTTAAGTCAACAAAAGAGAAAAAACAGACAACATATAATGAACTTATAGAGAGTGTATTAAACATCGTAGAAGTATCTATAGTAAATAAAAATATTATATTAGAAAAAAACCTAAATTCAACCACTTTATTTAACACATATCCTAATGAATTAAAACAGGTAATTTTAAATCTTATCAAAAATGCTGAAGATATTTTAATTGATACAAAAATAAAAAATCCTACTATAAAAATAGAAACAGATAATAATATACTAAGAATTAGTGATAATGGTGGAGGTGTACCTAAAAATATTATAGATAAAATCTTTGACCCATATTTTTCAACTAAAACACAAAAAGATGGTACAGGATTAGGATTATATATGAGCAAAACAATTATAGAAGAACATTGTCATGGAAAGTTAAGTGTATATAATAATGATATTGGTGCTATATTTGAAATAAAACTAGATATGTAGATTTTGTAATTAACAAAATCTACACATTGATTTCTATTTCATATCTTCTACAAATTCACCTAAAGCAAATTTAATAGTCTTTGTATTAAATTGAGCTATTGATGAGATAGGCAAAATAAATTGTGGCTCATCTTCTGGTAACTCTACTCCAAAATCTTTTTTGAACATATAACTTGTTACTTCAAAGTTCATTCCAAACTTTTCTATATTATTATTTGGTTCTAAACCCAAAGATTTAATAAACTCCTCCATCTTCTCATTTACCTCTTCTATTGGCAAAGCATCTATTTTGGTAATAGCAATGGCATAAGGTCTTGTAGATAACTCTGTTGAATATCTTTTTAGTTCCTCTTTGAGTGTTTCATATTGATAACTCATTTCTCTATAATTGGCAATATCAACCATAATTAACAGAGTTTTGGTTCTCTCTATATGTCTTAGAAACTCTAACCCTAATCCTCTACCATCACTAGCACCCTCAATAATCCCTGGAATATCAGCCATCATAAATGAGCTATAATCATTTAATGCTACTACTCCTAATTTAGGTGTAAGTGTTGTAAATTCATAGTTTGCTACTTCTGGTCTAGCATTTGATAGAGTTGAAATCAAAGTAGATTTACCTACATTTGGATAACCAACAAGTCCTACATCAGCTATTAACTTCATTTCAAGTCTTAACTCTCTTGACTCCCCTGGTAATCCAGGTTGAGCATAAGTTGGTCTTTGATTTGTTGGACCTTTAAAGTGCATATTTCCTAATCCACCTTTACCACCATCTAAAAATTTAACCTTTTCTCCCTCTTCTAATAAATCAAGTAATACCTCTCCTGTTAAAGCATCTACAATTTGAGTCCCTGGTGGTACTGTAATTATACTATCTTTACCTTTTCTACCATAACACTTTCTACCCTCTCCAGGGCGTCCATTTTCTGCTTTAATAATTCTCTTACCTCTTAAGGCACTTAGAGTATCTGTATTATTATCTACTTTAAAAAATATTGAACCACCACGACCACCATCTCCACCATCAGGACCACCTTTAATTACAAACTTCTCTGTCCAAAATGATACACAACCAGCCCCACCTTTACCAGATGCTACTGTTAATTCTACACTATCTACAAACATTTATTACCTTTAGTTTTTTAACTTAATTTTTATATAGATTATATCACAAGTTTCTTGTATTATCTCATAAGATATTTATGGTATAATCAATCTATGAAATTTTTTATAA
>Ga0256826_1001304_pt1 | contig 15515 bp, 18 predicted proteins | sample CV79metaG_FD_185975 | JGI IMG/M metagenome (GOLD analysis project Ga0256826, IMG submission 185975) | Hydrothermal vent microbial communities from East Pacific Rise, Pacific Ocean - CV79 | ecosystem: Environmental > Aquatic > Marine > Hydrothermal vents | place: Pacific Ocean: East Pacific Rise...
ATACCAAAAAACTCTAGCGGAAGAAGTCGAGAGTTTTATGATAGCGTTCCAAATACACATATGAATCCATATAGAAGAAGAATACATCATCCAGGGATGCTTCCTAGAAGGTATTATTAGTCTATTATATAGGATTTATTTTTATTGAATTACGCTAGTGTATCATACATACTTACCCGAGTAAATTTTTGAGCTAGCATAGGGGCTGTTGCACCTCTTGCATTTGCTATAGTTTTGTCAGCACCACGCTCAACAAGTATGCTTACAAGCTCTGGCATATCGTCCATTATAGCTTCCATAAGTGGAGTCCAGCCAACACCATCAATTTTATCTATGTCTGCAGCATTATCTAACAAATACTCAACCATATCTCGTCTATCTCTTCTTATCGCTACATGTAGAAGTGTCCAGCCGTATTTGTTTTGTATATTTATATCGTCTAATTTTTGAACTTCCTCTTTGAAAGCCTCTAAGTCATTATCGTAAACTATTTTTTCAAATTTTTCAAATGTATCCATTTTTTTTCCTTTAAATTTATTTTAAAACATATTGACTACACCGTAGTCAAGTAGTTCTTCATATTGTTCATCATTTAGTACACTTTTTACAAATTCTATACATTTAAGATGAGCTTTTGTTAGTTGTGTTCTTAGTTTTGCAACTTCATCTACTTTAGCAAAAAAGTCACTAGCTTTAGCTTTGTTATGTTTTAGTGCCATACCTTGAACTATTTCTAATTCAAGTTTTTTTATTTTTAATGCAGTACTCGCTAGTTTTGGAGTAGCTTCATTTTTATATTTAACTAATGTATCTATTTGTTTTTTACTAAGTTGCAGATTTGAAGAGTTAGGGTGATAAAGTGCTAAACCTATTAAAAATGGTAAATTTTTAGGTATTAAAAAATAACCTTTAGGAAAGTTTTCCTTAGTTACAAATGGACCAATATCTCCAGCCATTTTTTCTAGTTTAACTACATCTTGTATTGGTGGTGGTAAGTTTGGTTTTGCAAGCATACTCGTTGTAAATAATAAAGTGCTTGAAATAAGTAAGTGTTTTAGGTAAATCATATATCTCCAATTAATTTTAAAAGTATTATGTATTATACATGCGTTTAAATAACAAATAAAAGTTGTAAATATCTTGATATAAGTCAAGATGATAATTATTATCATTTTATTAAATATTTATTAATTAAATAGATTAATTTGTAATCAATAAGCATAGTAAAAGTTAAATCAGATAAAATTACTCCGATTTAAAAATACTAGAGCGTACGCGTTCTTACCAAAGGAAACAAAATGAAAAAAATCATTTTATTAATCGCATTAACATTAGGTGCTTTACAAGCAAACTCAATCGTAACTTATGACACATCATCAAGTGATGATAACTCTGGAATAAGTAAGCCTAATTATCCAAATGATGATCTATATTAGAAAATAGTTTAAGTATCGGAGTCTTTCCGATACTTTAGATTTTATTGAAAAGAAGTCCCGCCATCAACAACAATTATTTGACCAGTTAGCCAAGAAGCAGCGTCAGAACAAAGAAATGAACAAGCCCCCGTTAAATCAGTAGCATCACCCATACGAGATAGTGGAGAGCGTTTAACCACTTCACCTTTTACCTCTTCATAATTTGGAAATGCTTTTAGAGCGTCTGTATCTATTGGACCACCACTTACAGCATTTACACGAATATTTTTCTCACCAAGTTCAGCAGCAGCATACTTAACCATAGTTTCAACTGCAGCTTTGTTAGTTCCATGACCTGAGTAGTTTGGAGTGTAAACTAAGTTACCAGTTGAACTCATAGAGATTATACTTCCACCACCAACTTTTTCCATTCTTTTTGCAGCTTCTTGTGCTCCGACAACAAATGCTTCAACAGTAGCAGTATAAATATTTCCAAGACCTTTAGGTTTAAGACGCATAAATGGAGCAAATCCACCAACAACAGCACGACCAGAAATAATAGCATTTGAAATAAAGTAATCAAGTCTATCAAAATCTTCATCAAACTCTTTATATACATCTTTATATGTTAATGGTTCCATAATGTTTAGTTTATAAGCACGAGATTTTACACCATAGTTAGCTTCTAAATCAGCAACTATCTCTTTTGCAGTATCAGCGCTTGAAGCGTAAGTAAATGCAACATCACAACCTTTTGAAGCAAACTCATAAACTATAGCTTTACCAATACCACGAGTACCACCAGAGATAAAAAGAACTTTACCTGTCATTGTTTTATTAGCCATTTTATAATCCTTTTATATCAAAGTTTTTCATAACTTCTTCTATTTTTTTCATATTTTGTACACTTGGTGCAGTTAGTGGAAGTCTGTACTCTAAAGTTTCTATAAGTCCTGCAATATACATAGCAGCTTTAATAGGCACTGGGTTAGATTCGCAAAACATTACACTATTTAGTGGGTAAAGTTTGTCATTTATTGCTTTTGCACCAGCAAAATCATCAGCTAAAGCTAGTCTAACTAATTCAGATTTTAAATCTGGCATAAGGTTTGAAGTAACACTTGTTATACCAGCACCACCATTTGCAAGAATTGGAAAATCAATAGCATCATCACCAGAAAAAACTTTAAGTTCAGGGCAACGAGAAAGAAGTTCAACTGTACGCTCTAAAGAACCAGTAGCTTCTTTAACTCCATAAATATTTGCGACATCATTAAAAAGTCTAATAGTAGTATCTGCACTAATATCAACTCCTGTACGACCTGGAACATTATAAAGCATAAAAGGGAGTTCAGGAACTGACTCGGCAATAGTTTTATAATGTTGGTAAAGACCCTCTTGAGATGGTTTGTTATAATATGGACTTACTGAAAAAATTGCATCTACACCACATTTTTGCGCGCGTGCAGCAGTATTTATTGCTTCTGCAGTTGAGTTACTGCCAGCCCCTGCTAAAACTTTAGTGTTAGTTCCCTTACAAACTTCAACTGCAATTTCCATACATCTTATATCTTCATCACTTGTCAGAGTAGCACTCTCACCAGTTGTTCCAACTGGACAAACTGCGTCCATACCATTGTTTATTTGTCTTTTAATTAACGCAGCATAGCTTTGCTCATCAAGTTTTCCATTTTTAAATGGAGTAATTAATGCTGTTGAAGAACCTGTTACTATATTCATCTATTGTAGCCTTTGTGAGAGATAATTCTCTAAAATAATGACGCGATTATATCGAAAAAGATTAAATGTTAGGCTTAATGAAATTATTTTTTATTATCTATAACTTAGCTATAATAACTTAAATAAATTTGCAAAGAGAATTATGAGAGAGTTTTTTAATAGAGTTGAAGATAATGAGTTAGTTAAGATAGAAGTTGATTTGGCAGCTAAAGATTTTGCCGATACGCACCCTTGGTTGTTTAGTATTTTTATAAAATATGATGGACTTGAAGATAATGATGAAAAAGTAGCCGAATTTTTTGAGCTAAAAGAACAAGTTATAATAGCTTTGGAATATAAAGAAACTTCATACTATATTGGTAATAGAATTATTGATAATTGGAGTGAAATCTACTTTTGCGCACAAGATTCAAAAGGTTTAGAAGCAATAGCAAACAATATTTTAAAATCAAGTGGCTATATTTACGAGTGTAATGTTGTAAAAGATGCAAAATGGGAATTTTATGATTTTAATATCTTTCCTACTGAGTTAGAGATGTGTCTAATGCAAAGTTTTAAGATTATTGAGATGTTAGAATCAGAGGGTGATAATCTCTCTACATGTAGAGAGGTTGAGCATTATGCTTCTTTTGAAACTGCTGGACATAAAGAAAGATTTTTAGAAAAAGCAGCACAGGCATCTTATGTTTTTAAAGATGATTTAGATCCAGAAGAATATACTCATGGTGTTGCAATTACAAAAGAACATGCTCTAAGTGAAGAAGATATTTTGCAAAAAGTATCGGAAATCTTTTCTTTAGTAGAATCAGAAAATGGTTCTTATGAACTTTGGAGTACTGTTATCCAAGAAAAAGAGTAAAAGTTAGATGAAAAAGATATTTGCTATTTCTGGAACTATTAACTATCTTTTAGTTGTATTTTTAAATGCTTTTACCGATTTGGGGCATAAAATAATTATACAAAATACAATCTTTAAGGTATATGATGGTAGTACTCAAATAGTCCTAACTGCAATAGTAAATGCACTTATGCTTTTACCTTTTATACTTGTTTTTTCACCATCTGGTTTTTTAGCTGATCGTTTTAATAAAAATAATATTATGAAATACTCTGCTGTCATAGCAGTTTTTATAACACTTGGTATTACTTTTTCATATTATCAGGGTTGGTTTTATATGGCATTTTTTATGACATTTTTGTTAGCTCTTCAAAGTGCTGTTTACTCTCCTGCAAAATATGGCTACATAAAAGAGTTAGTTGGTGATAAACACTTAACTGCTGGAAATGGTGCCGTTCAAGCAGTTACTACTTCTGCTATATTGCTTGGTATTATCTTTTATACCTATTTCTTTGAAACTATTTTGCATGATAACTTTGTAAATCAAGATGACATTTTAAAAATAATAGCACCACTTGGTTGGCTTTTAGTTTTTGGTTCACTTATTGAGATGATTTTAGCTTTTAAATTACCAAATACAAAAGCTGTTAAATGCAGTGAAAAGTTTAATTTAAAAGAGTATTCAAAAGGTGTTTATTTAGCTAATAATATGAAAATAATGAAAAAAAATAAAGAGATTTTTTCTATTATTATTGCTCTTGGTTTATTTTGGTCAATCTCACAAGTAGTATTGGCTATTTTTGGTGAATATGCAAAAAGTGAGCTTGGTATTTCAAATGCAATAACTGTTCAAGGAGTTATGGCACTATCTGTTTTAGGTATTATTCTTGGTTCTGTCTCTGCTACAACTTTTGCAAAGTATTATATAAACACAGGAATATCTGCAATCTCAGCAATAGGCATAAGTTTAGTAGTTTTATTTATACCTTTTACACATTCAATAGTTTTTTTAGCTATTGAATTTATTCTTTTTGGTCTTTTTTCAGGTTTAATTATTGTCCCGCTAAATGCTAGAATTCAGTACTTATCTGAACCTTCTCATCTTGGAACTATTTTAGCAGGAAATAATTTTATACAGACTATTTTTATGTTTTCATTTTTAATGATTACAACGCTGTTTGCTTACCTTGGAGCCGACGCTGAAATTTTATTTTATATTATGAGTTTAGTTGGTGTGTATTTGGCATATAAACTTATGAGCATGTATCTTGTTATGGCTTTTTGGGCTTTTATAGAGTTTGTTCTCAAGTTTTCATATACTTATGTTTATGAGGGTTTAGAAAATATTCCAAAAGATAAGGCTGTCTTACTTATGGGTAACCATGTATCTTGGCTAGATTGGTTCTTGGTTCAATTGCCAATACAAAGACGAATAAACTTTATGATAGATAAAGATGTATATAACTATAAAATACTTGGACCATTTATGAAAAAAGGTGAGCTTATACCAATCTCACCAAGGGCTTCAAAAGATGCTTTTGCAGAAGCCTCAAGTAGACTAAAAGCTGGAAAAATAGTTGGAATATTTCCAGAGGGTGAGATATCTTCAACAGAGGAAATGGCAAAATTTCATCGTGGTTTTGAATATATAGAACTGGGTGATGCTGTAATAATTCCTTATTTTATAGATGGTATTTTTGGCAGTATATTTGCTAGATACAAAGGTAAAAATCAAAAAAGCTTTTTGAAAAAGAGAGTTATAACAGTTCGTTTTGCTAAGGCAATAAAAAATACAATTACAGCACAAGAACTTCAAAAAGTAGTAGAAAATTTAAAAAAATGAAATACCTCTTAATACTACTTTTATTGGTAAGCATAAGTTTTGCTAAAGATAGGCCAAAAATAGCATTAGTTCTTTCTGGTGGTGGTGCGAGGGGTGTCGCTCATGTTGGTGTACTCAAAATCTTACAAGAGAAAAAAATTCCAATAGATATGATTGTTGGTACAAGTATGGGCTCTTTTGTTGGTGGATTATATGCATCTGGAAAGAGTGTAAAAGAGATAGAAGATATGTTGATATCTTCAAATTGGTATGATTTTATTCGTACTGATTTTGATAGAAAAGATATACCTATAAGAAGAAAACAATTTGAGTATAAATATCAAGGACGATTAGGTCTTGGAATAGATAGTAATGATAAACTTGTAATACCAACTGGTGTTTTAAAAAGAGAACCATTGTTGCTAAAATTTTTAAAAGAGACTCAAAATGTAAAAGATATTCATGATTTTGATAAATTGCCAATACCTTTTAGAGCAATTGCTACAAATATAAGAAATGGTCAAAAAGTTGTTTTGAAATCTGGAAGACTAGGAGAAGCAATATATGCTTCGAGTGCTATACCTGGTGGATTTCAACCCATAAATATAAATGGAATAGACTTAGTAGATGGTGGGTTGTCTGCAAATCTTCCAATAGAAGTAGCCAAAGAGATGGGTGCTGATATTATTATTGCTGTTGATGTATCTGAGCATTTTAAAAAGAATTTAAATATTAATTCGTATCTAGTAGTTATGAATCAGTTAGTAAGCATACTAATGAGAAAAAATGCAGATGAATCTATAAAAAAATTAACTAAAAAAGACATTTTATTGACTCCAGTTTTACATGATATTTCTGGATTGGATGTTGCAAAATATAAAGATATTATTGAAGCTGGAGAAAAGGTAGCACTTGAAAATTATACTTCAAAACTAGCAGCATTATCTGTTAGTAATACTCAATATATTGCATATCAAAAAAGATTTACAAAAAAGATAGTGCCTAAAAAAATTATTATAGATGAGATAAGAATTGCAAATAGCACTTACCTTAGCAATCGTTCTATTTTGAAGCGTCTACATGTAGAGGTTGGTGAGGAATTGGATGATGAACAACTTCATGCAGATATTTTACATATATATAATATGATGATATTTGATAGAGTAGAATATAATATTTTAAAAGAAGATAATAAAAATATTTTACTAATTACAACTACCCCTAGTTGGGATAATCATGGTGAAATACGCTTTAGTATAGGGCTTGAGGATGATTTCTCTGGTTCATCTGATTACTCTGTAAAATTAGGTTATACAATGTTTGGTTTAAATTCTTATGGTGCAGAGTGGAAAACAGATTTTGAGATAGGTAGACGAGATAGTGTTTATACTGAGTTATTTCAACCATTTGACTTTATGCAAAGGTATTATCTGCGACCATCATTGTTATATGAAAAAAGAGTAGATGAAATCCCCATATTTGAAGATAGTATGAATTATAGTATAGAAAGATATGGAGCTAGTCTTGGTCTTGGTGCAGATGTTACTACCAATAACGAGATTGAAGTTGGTGTATCTAGATTTAAAGATGAACTTGAGCTAAAATTAACATCTACTGTAAATAATTTTACTTCAACACCAATATATGCATATTGGAACTTTGATAATTTAGATAATCTTAATTTTCCAGATAATGGGTTTAAATCTTCTATTCGCTGGGAAAAAGAGTTACCTAGCTTAGGTGGAGATTATGACCATGAGCAGATATATTTAAATCTAACAAAACCAATTACTATTGAAAATCAAAACCTAACTTTAAGGGCAAAATATGGTCATACATATAAAAATAAAACTAAATATTTAAACAATAATGGTTTTATTCTTGATGATAAATTTGTACTTGGTGGCTTGTTTAATCTCTCTGGATATGAACCATATTCACAAGTTGGAAATGATATGTTCTTAACAGTGCTTAGATACAGATATAAGCTTAGAAATGGCGGTTTTTTTGGTAGTTTAAACTCTCCATTTTATGTTGGTGCTAGTTTTGAAATGGGTTCAACATGGAATGAAAATGAACATCTAAATAAAGATAATCTAAAAAATTCAAGCACACTTTATTTAGCAGCCGATACATTCTTGGGTCCATTATACTTAGCCTACGCATACTCAGATAATAATGAACATACTTTTTATCTATTTTTAGGTGAAAAATTTTAAAAATAGATAACTAAAATATTATATGGCACACCATTTGCTTAAAACCTTTTAATAAACCAAAAAAAGGTACTTTATGCAAAGTGGATACTACTCTTCAGCAGCTGGAATGGTTACTCAGTTTAATCGTCTTGATGTTATTGCAAATAATTTAGCAAATGTAAATACTGCTGGTTTTAAAGAAGATGATGTTGTGATTGGTGATTTTATGCGTATGTATAAAGAAGCTAGAGATGAACTTCCAAACGATAATAACTCAAAAGAAGCTGCACAGTTTTTAAATCGTAGTATTACTAAAGCACCTCAAATAGTTGATAAATACACTAATCATTCTCTTGGGATGATGCAAAAAACTGATAATCCTTTAGATTTTTCACTAACTAAAGCGGGTCTATTTTTTTTAGTGCAAACACCAGAGGGAGTTAGACTTACTCGTGATGGTTCATTTTCTGTTGATGACGATGGAAATATGGTTACGAAATCTGGATATAAAGTATTAGCTGAAGATTATTTTACAAATAAAGAGGGAATTACAGTATCTCAAAAAGATAGTATTTTAGAAGTTGATAAAGATGGACAACTTTATAGAAATATACCTGGAACTGTAGAATTAACTAAAGGTTCAAAGTTTTTTATAGTAGAGCCTGACAATATAGCACTTTTAAAAAAAGAGGGAAATAATCTTTATAGATATGATACAAAAGAACAGTTACAAAGTGTAGATGAGAGTGGGGCAGTTAAGCAAGGCTTTATAGAAAAAAGTAATGTAAATGCTGTAAAAATGATGACACAAATGATAGAAACAAACCGTCTAGTTGGAATGTATCAAAAAGCGATGCAAGTTCAAATGGATGATATGAATAATGATGCTATTAATAAACTAGCAACAGCTAAATAAATTTAAAAAAAGAGGGTATTTAAAATGATGCAATCACTTTACACTGCTTCAACAGGGATGTTGGGAATGCAGACTCAGATTGATACAACAGCAAATAATATTGCCAATGTTAATACTATTGGATTTAAAAAATCTCGTGCAGAATTTGCTGATTTGATGTACAAAGTTATGGAATATGCTGGAACATCAACATCAGATGTGACAAAAAGTCCTACTGGAATAGAAGTTGGTCTTGGTGTCCGTCCAACAGCAATAAATAAAATATTTTCAGAGGGTTCACTAAAACAAACTGATAATCAACTAGATATTGCTATTACAGGAAATGGTTTTTTTAAACTTGAGCTTCCAGATGGTACAGAAGTTTGGTCTAGAAATGGTGCATTTAAAGTTGATGAAGATGGAACTATGGTCAACTCTGATGGTTATAAACTAGTGCCTGAGATTGTTATTCCACCAGATGCTACAAGCATTAGTATTGGTACTGATGGTACTATTACAGTTGTTCAACCTGGACAACCAGAAGCTACTGTTGTTGGACAAATTCAAACTACTAACTTTATAAATCCAGCTGGTCTTCACTCTATGGGTGACAATTTATATATTCAAACAGATAGTTCTGGTCAGCCTGTTGAGGGTGTACCTGGTATTGATGGATTAGGTGTACTTAGACAAGGTTTTGTTGAACTTTCAAATGTTGAACTTGTTGTAGAATTAACAGATCTTATTACTGGTCAAAGAGCTTATGATTCTAACTCAAAAGTCATCACAACAAGTGATGAAATGCTACAAACTACAAATAATCTAAAACGATAATAACCCCCTAAAGCCTCTACATGTAGAGGCTTTATAAAACTTCAATAACAATTTAGATATAATCCCGTAATTATTTAAACAAATAAGTGGTTTTTTGACTACTTAAAATTAGGATTATTTATATGAGTAATAAAGCAAATATTGATGGAAAAGTTTGGACTTTTGGAAAAGATATTGATACCGATTTAATAATAGCAGCACGCTATTTAAATACTTCAGTACCAGAGGAATTAGCAAAGCATGTAATGGAAGATGCTGATCCAGAATTTGTAGGTAAAATGAGTGTTGGTGATGTAATTGTAGCTGGTGAAAATTTTGGTTGTGGTTCATCTCGAGAGCATGCACCTATTGCCCTTAAAGCTGCTGGTGTTGCTGCAATTATAGCTCCTACATTTGCAAGAATTTTTTATCGTAATGCATTTAACATGGGGCTTCCAATCTTTGAACTACCTCAAAGTGCAGAGATAAGTGAAGGTGATGAGATTAGTGTAGATATGGATAATGGAACTATTACAAATAAAACTACATCTAAAACTTATAACTTTACTCCAATCCCTCCATTTATGCAAGAACTAATAGATGCTGGTGGACTTATGAACTTTGCACAAAATGAGATAAAACAACAAGGAAACAAATAATGAAAAAATATAAAATTGCACTTATAAAAGGTGATGGAATAGGTCCTGAAATAATAGATGAAGCTACTAAAGTTTTAGATGCTATTGCTTCTTGTTGTGACTTTGATTTTGAATATGAAGATTTACTTATGGGTGGTTGTGCTTATGATGTTACTGGTGATCCCCTGCCACAAGAAACTATTACAGCTTCATTAAATTCAGATGCAGTTTTATTTGGTGCAATTGGTGGTCAAAAATGGGATTCACTTCCTCGTGAAAAAAGACCAGAAAGTGGACTTTTACGCTTTAGAAAAGAGCTTGGTGTATATGCTAACCTTCGCCCAGCAGTTGTTTATGATGAACTTGTAAATGCTTCATCACTTAAGCCTGAAATCATCAACGGTGTTGATATTATGGTTGTTCGTGAGCTTATTGGTGGTATCTACTTTGGTGAGCCTAAAGGTCGCACGGAAGATAAAGGCTGGAACACTATGGTTTATACTCGCATGGAAATCGAGCGCATAGCTCACCAAGCATTTAAAATTGCTCAAAAAAGAAGTAAAAGAGTTTGCTCTATAGATAAAGCAAATGTACTTGATGTATCTCAGCTATGGCGTGATGTAGTAACTGAAATATCAGAACAATATCCAGATGTTGAACTTTCTCACATGTATGTTGATAATGCAGCAATGCAACTTGTTTTAAATCCAAGACAGTTTGATGTAATGCTTACTGGAAATATTTTTGGTGATATTCTTTCAGATGAAGCGTCTATGCTTTGTGGTTCTATTGGGTTGTTACCTTCTGCTTCAGTTGGTGAAAAAATTGGTGTTTATGAACCTATTCATGGTTCTGCTCCAGATATTGCAGGTCAAGGAATTGCTAATCCAATTGCAACTATATCTTCAGCGGCTATGATGCTAAAATATGCGCTAGGTGAAGAAGAAGCTGCTAAGAAAATTGATGATGCAATTAAAAGAGCATTATCAGAGGGTTACAGAACTGGAGATTTAGCACAATATGATGCTAAAGAGGTTTGTTCAACTTCTGAAATGGGTTCTATTATTGCAAATTATGTTGTAAAGTAGAAAATATTAAATTATGAAAACATTAACTTTAGCTAATATCTATGAACTTCAAGGGCTTAAAGAAGAAGCTCTTGATATTTATAAAGAGATACTTAAAAAAGATTCAAATAATAGTGAAGCTAAAATTGCCATAAGACGACTATCTGGAATGAGAAAAAAGTTTTTAAATGTAAATGCTGAGATGAAAGAGTATTTTTTAAAAATGGAAGAAGATATAGAATTTAATGAATTTGAAAGGTGGTTATTAAAGCTATGGAATTAAAAGATGTAATACTTTCAACACTAGCTGAGATGGAAGATAATTCGGCACCAGTAAATAATACTAGCAAACCAACACAACAAAGTACCTTGTTAAAAGAGGAAGTACAGAAGAGTGAACCAATAATAAAACAAGAAATAGAGATTATTGAAGAAGAAAATATATCTTCAGATGAGATGCTATTTTTAACATCTATGCGTGAAAGATTGCTAGTTCTTTTTGAAGGTTTTCAAGCACCAAATAACACAAATATTGAAGCAAAAGTAGATATGACTTTAAATTTTTTAGAATATGTCTTGGTAAATATTGATGAGCGAGTAAAAAATATAGAAAAAGGCACAAAATAATGGGTCAATATAGAGTTTTAATAGATGCTAATGATGAAAAAGGTTTAGTGCATAAAGTATCTACAATATTTTTTGATGAAGATTTAAATATACTTTCAAATTCTGAATTTGTTGATAAAGAGAACAATAAATTTTTTATGCGTTCTGTTGTAGATGGTGAGATACAAGCAGATAAACTAAAAGAAAAAATAGTAAATGAATTACCTAAAAGCTCTAGAGTAGAAGTTATAGAACCTAAAAAGAAAAATATTATTATTATGGCGACTAAAGAGATGCATGCACTTGGTGATATATTAGTCCGCCATGAGGCTGGAGAACTTGAAGCAAATATTTTAGCTGTTATTTCTAATTATGATATTTTAGAACCTTTCGTATCTAAGTTTAATATACCATATATTACGGTTTCTCATGTTGATTTAGATAGACAAGAACATGAACAAAAAGTTTTAGCAGAGTTGGCAAAATTTGAAAATATTGATTATATAGTATTGGCAAAATATATGCGTATACTTACTCCGAGTTTTATAGAGGCTTATGAAGATAAAATTATAAATATTCATCATTCATTTTTACCAGCATTTATAGGAGCAAATCCTTATAAACAAGCTTATGAGAGAGGTGTTAAGATTATTGGTGCAACTTCACACTTTGTAAATAATAACCTTGATGAGGGTCCGATTATTGCTCAAGAAGTTATACATGTAAATCATGCTTATTCTTGGCGAGATATGCAAAGAAGTGGTAAAGATGTTGAAAAAGTAGTACTTTCTCGTGCTTTAAAATTGGCTCTTGAAGATAGAATTTTTGTACATCAAAATAAAACTGTTATTTTTTGAGAGGAATATAAATGGCATTTAATTTAGTGTTAGTTAATCCACAAATACCAAATAATACTGGTGCAATAGGACGATTATGTGTTAATGCTGGAGCAACGCTTCACCTTATAAAACCAATAGGTTTTGATATTGATGAAAAAGCGGTCCGTCGTGCTGGTTTGGACTATTGGGAAAAATTAGATTTACAAGTTTGGGAATCAATTGAAGAGTTTTTTGAAAAAAATAACATTACAAATAATGCTCATTTTGCTACAACTAAAACAGATAGACCATACTTTGAAGCTGAGTTTAAAGATGGTGATTTTATCTTTTTTGGAAGTGAGACAGCTGGAATACCAGAAACTATACTAAACAGATATAAAAGTCAAAATATTACTATACCTATGACTAACGAGGGTAGAAGCCTAAACTTAGCTATAAGCACAGGTATTGTTCTTTATGACGCTATTCGTCAAACTTACGAAACATTTGAGGTTTAATTATGCTTGATACTATAATGTCTGTTCTTTTTGTACTTTTTATGATATTTGTATTTGGTGGATATCACAAACAAAAATCATCTCAAAGAGAAGCTGGATTTAAAAGAGATGAAGAATTACAAAAAGCTAATAAAAATAAAGATTAAAAAAATCTTTGTGCTAAATCTTCTATTTTATTCTCAAACTTCTCAAACAAATTTTGTACATTTTTTACCATTATTGACATTTTAAATCCTTTTATTTAGCAAATAGTACACATTTTTTTAAAAATATATTAAAAATATGTCATTTTGTCATATTTTTTTGACATTTTTTTAAAATAAGATTATAATTATCTAAAATATAAGGAAAATGACATGAAAAGTTTTTTAGATATTGTTGAAGAAATTAAGGGTGTTGTGTCTTCTGAATTTGGTGGTAAAAAAATATTTGATAAAGATGTAGCTGATGTACTTGGCGTATCTCAAATGAATTTTGCAACTATGAAAAAAAGAAATAAGATACCATATATGGAACTTCTTGATTTTTGTGCTACTAAATCTATATCTATAAACTGGCTTCTTTATGGTCAGTCTCCTGAGAGTTTAGTAGATGCTACAAATAAATTCTTTATGATTAAGTACTTTGGTGATATTTCTGCCTCAGCTGGTGGTGGTGCTGATGGTGATTATGAACAAAATAAAGAGATAGAGATACCTCATGAATTTGTAATGATGCTTGGTGGTGAGAGAGAGTTAAAACATATTGAAGCCATAAATGTATCTGGTGACTCAATGGAACCTACATTTTCATATAATGATATTATTTTCATAAATAGAAGTAAAACTGACTATCAGCGCGGTGGTATATTTACTATAAGAACGGAGGCTGGTTTATTTATTAAAAGATTAGTTCGTAGAATAGATGGAAAAATAGATATAATATCGGATAATGATATTTACCCAACTCAAACATTAACGCCAAACGAAATAGAAGTCGTTGGTCGCGTAGTTAGTAGATTTGGTGATGTAGATTAAAAAGGTTTAAATTTGAAGTATATTTTTGTTGTTTTATCTGTGTTTATTTTTCTTGCTTGTTCATCTAAAGATATTAAAACTATAAAAGAAGCACAAAATATTCAAAAGGATGAAGTGCCAAAAATTGAGTTTATTACTGTAGATAAAAATACAACACTAGAAGTTGTGGAACCTGAAGTAGTTCAAGATTTACTAAATATACCTCAAAATATTGATACTTTTTTAGTAAATCTTAAAGAAAAAAATACACTTTACCCAATTCAAACAAAATATGAAAAATATTATTTCTCAGTCTGGAATCAAGATAAACCAAAAGATTCTCTAAATGATGTTTTATGGGCTTTTAGTACTTTTACATTTGGTAAAAGTTATGGGGAAAACTTACAATTACTCGATAGAAATTTTTTTGATGATATGTTAGAAAATTCAAATTTTAAAAATTATGCAAAATTAAATTTAAAAGCTATTACATTAAAAGAATTAAATATTAGAGCTTTCCCTACATGTAGACCTGTCTTTATGAATCCGCAAAAAGCAGGGGAAGGTTTCCCTTTTGATTATATGCAAAACAGTACAGTCCATGCAAATAAACCAATATTAATTTCACACTATTCAAAAGATAAAGAATGGGCTTATGTATTTACAAGTTTTACATCTGGTTGGGTGAAAAATTCAGATTTAGTTTTACTTAATAAGCACCACACAGATACTTGGCAAAAAGCTAAACAAGTTAGAATTATAAAAGAAAATATTCCAATATATGACAATGCAAATAATTTCATGTTCAAATCAAAAATAGGTATGATGTTCGCACTTATTGGTGAAGATAAAAATACTTATACAATTTTAACTGTATCAAAATTTAAAAATAAAAAACCATTATTTATTAAATCAAAAATATCTAAAAATATTGCTTCAAAAGAAGTTTTAAAATTAAATAAGAAAAATTTCAAAATAATTATAGATGAAGTTCAACAAACAAACTATGGTTGGGGTGGAATTTACGCTCAAAGAGATTGCTCTTCTATGATAAGAGATTTATATGCACCTTTTGGTATATGGTTACCTAGAAACTCTTCTAAACAAGCTAATGTTGGTAAAGTTATCTCATTGGAAAACAAAACTATTAAA
>Ga0256826_1001305_pt1 | contig 15497 bp, 16 predicted proteins | sample CV79metaG_FD_185975 | JGI IMG/M metagenome (GOLD analysis project Ga0256826, IMG submission 185975) | Hydrothermal vent microbial communities from East Pacific Rise, Pacific Ocean - CV79 | ecosystem: Environmental > Aquatic > Marine > Hydrothermal vents | place: Pacific Ocean: East Pacific Rise...
TAACAGATTTGATAGCTTGAATAGGACCTTCTAATGTTGAGAACATATAGAATGTTGAACCAAGAACCATAAACTTAATTAATGGAGATGCTGCAACTTGTTGCCACTCACCTTTCATTGTAAGAAGCATATTAATTGCTGAACCCCAAGATGGTAAAATAAGGATTACCGAGAAAATTGAACCCATTGTCTGAACCCAGTCAGGAACAGTAGAGAACAGTAAGTGGTGACCACCAGCCCATAAGTAAACAAACATTAATCCCCAGAAAGAGAGTAATGATAGTTTATATGAGTAGATAGCTTGACCAGACTCTTTTGGTAGGAAATAATAAATCATAGCAACAATAGGAACCGTAAAACCAAATGCAACTGCATTGTGACCATACCACCATTGTACTAGTGCATCATTTGTACCAGCATACATAGAAACAGAGTGCCACCAGTTACCAAAACCAGCTTCACCAATTCCATTTGTACCAAGAATTGTAGGAATTTCCATATTGTTAAATAGGTAAAGCATAGCTATACCTAAGAAAGTAGCAATATAGTACCAAACAGAAATGTATAATGATTTTTCACGACGAATACCGATAAGACCAAAAATACTCATACCAAATAGTACCCAAACAACAACGATAGCGATATCAATTGGCCACTCAAACTCAGCATACTCTTTTGAAGTAGTAATACCTAAAAGTAATGAAACAACAACTGCTGCAACACCTACTAAATATAATACAAAGTGTAACTTTCCGATAAACATCAAAAAGCCTGATTCTGCCATTGATACTTTTAGTACACGTTGACCAACATAATACCAAGTAGAAAAAATACCACTTAGTGTAAAACCAAATATTACTGCATCTGTGTGCAGTGGACGAAGACGACTAAAGTTAGTGTATTCAGCTAGACCTGACCCAAGTATTGTGTTAATACTAGGAAAAGCAAGCTCAAACGCTAAAATTACACCGACGAGCATACCAACAATTCCTAAAACAATTGTTGAAAGCATGAACATCTTTGCAACCGTATAGTCGTACTCTAATGGACGATTCTCCATATATAGCCTCCTTAAGATTCAAAGCAATTATGAATAATAAAATTAAAATAAATTTATTAAACTAATTAACATGATATATTAGCAATAGAAACGTTTAAATATTCTTAATTTATTAGATTTTTTGATAATTTATTATCTTTTTGTTTACTTTTGTAATTTTATAATAATTTAAGTTAAAGATTTTAAAGAAAAAGTTGCTGTTTGTTGAATAAATAGTGCTTTAAAGCACTATTTTCTATCTTTTTATAAGGGAAAGAAACTCACTAAAAATATATCTACTCTCTTTTGGTCCAGGAGAAGACTCTGGATGGTGCTGAACTGAAAAAATTGGAGAATCATTATATTTTAAACCCTCTATAGTATTATCAAAAAGATTTGTATGCGTAACACTTGCAATTTCTGTGATATTATCAGGAACATTATAGTTATGGTTTTGTGCAGTAATCTCAACTAGTCCAGTTTGAGCATTTTTCACAGGATGATTTCCACCGTGATGGCCAAATTTTAGTTTATATGTGTCATATCCATGAGAGATAGAGAGAAGTTGATGTCCTAAACAGATACCAAACATTGGAACCTTAGCATCGATTAGTTTTTTAATTTGCTCTTGTTCTTTCTTTAAAACAAGTGGATCACCTGGTCCATTTGAAAGAAAAACTCCATCAATAGTTTTTTTAACATACTGAGAGATTAAATCTTCTGCTTTAAAATCATTTGGAATTACTTCAACACCAATACCAGCGGAAACAATCTCATTTAAGATATTTCGTTTAACACCAAAATCAATCACTGCAATTTTTGCCTGTTGTACTGGAGCTTCTTCATACTCAAATCCAGCCTTATCATTGTAAGTTGAAGATGTATGAGCATATGCTTTTTTTGTACTTACTTGCTCAATATAGTTAACATCTTCAATACGAGGAGATTCACTTAAGAGTTTTTTGAGCTCTTCTTTATCAGAAACTTCCGTTGAAGCTATCATCATCATAGCTCCCGCATCTCTTACCATCTTTGTTAAGTATCTCGTGTCAATATCACAAATACCTATAACATTATGTTTTTTCAAAAAATTTGCTAGTGAATCTTCTGCTCTAAAGTTTGAATAACGAGCTTGATATTTTCTAACAATCATACCTTTTGCATATGCAGATGCACTCTCCATATCTTGAGCATTAACACCAACATTGCCAATTTCTGGCATTGTAAAAGTAACAAACTGTCCAGCATAAGAGGGGTCTGACATAATCTCTTGATAACCCGTAAGAGAAGTGTTAAAAACTATTTCACCAACACTAGTACCCTCTGCACCAAAACTATTTGCTTCAAGATATGTGCCGTTTTCTAAATAAATATATATTTTATTCATTGACACTACTCCATACCTCTTTTCATAAGTTCTTCTCTATAAAGTTTTTCATGTAAAATATCAAACTCATCAGTTCCGGGAATATAACGCTTTTTGTATGTTCTAATCTTATCCATTACTGCATCGTCAATTTCTGAAGCTTCTGCTATAAAAGAAGTTATAGCATTATATATGATATTTTTTATACGATTTTCTGTAACATCAAAGTGGATTAAATCCTCTTCATACAGCTCATCTAAAATTTTATGTGAAATATCTGAATAGCGCTCTTCATAGTTTAAAATAACACCAAATTCCGGTGCTATTTTTTCTTAATCATAAAAAAGAGTTGTCTCTCGTCTGCGAGCATAAACTCTATCTCTTCCTCATTCTCGTCACAAATCTCACCAGCTTTCTCTTCTAAAGCCATCTCTTGTTTAACATTTGCTATTAAAATTTTCTCAGCTTCTTGAGATACTCTCTCAAGTCCTTGAGTCATAGTTACAACACCACTTTTATTTAAATCAATTGCAATTTTGCCAGATATATGGGGAATAGTTTTTAATGATATTTTCATAATTTGAGTGCCTACTTATTATATAAATTTGGTTATTTTACAATAAGTAAGGTAAAAGTCTTATTAGAGAGAAATTATTTGCTTAAAAGCAGTGTTAATTTTGAGGCTTTTTTTGCATCCATTTTAGTTAAAATCTGTCCAACAGTTTTTGGCTTTAAGGACTGAAGAATAGAAGCAGCCTCTTTAAGATCCATATCCGAGAGTATATTTGCAGCAGATCCAGCTTTCATTTTTGCAAAAGTTTGAGCAATTTTACTCATTTTAATATCTGAAATATTTTTAAGTATTTCTTCATTTTTTGCTAGCATTGCTTTGATTGATCTCTCTTTTTGAGTGATTTTAATGAGTTTTTCATCGACAACTTCCTCTTTTTGCTCTAAAGAAACTTTTTTCTTTTTGAGTAAATCCTCAGTAGCGACTTTAAGTGCACTGAGTGCCTGTTTTTGCTCATCTATACGCTCAAGTTCTACAAGTAGTTCACTCTTTCTCTCTTTAAATATCTCTGTACAGTCAAAGAGCCTATCACTCGTTTGCAGTGCACTTAAATATGACATACCTAGTATAAAAAATATTAACACTATCTTCATTTATTATCCTTTCTTGTGTATGTCATAAGAGCTATCTCATCTAACTCTTTAGCCTCTTGAAGTTTTATCTTTTTTATAATCTTTTTTATCTCTATCAACTCTAAGTATTTAAACTTTTCATGTTCAATCATATCTAGTTTCAACTGCCCTTTTGCGGACTCTACCTGCTTCTGAGCATAAGTAACCCACTCCTGATTATGTACGATTAAATCTCGTTGAGAATCAAGGAGTGAACGTGATGCGAGCATTTTTGACATTGTACCACTACTTGGCAGTTCGATGGTGTCGAGTGTAGTATAAGAGAGTTGCAGTGCCATAGCCGCACTATTAAGGTCAGCATTAGCACTCTGAACGGCTCGTTCACTTCTGTCCATAGCACTTTTTTTCAGAGTAACTAAGGCACTAAAACGAGTCTTCATATATTATCCTCATAAAAACTGAACAAGTCCAGTTATTATTCAAACACTAAAGCTACATCTTGCGATGAGAAGCCTAGTTGTTTTATACAATAATTGTATCATCTCTCTCAGGTGATGTTGATATTATACCAACTTTTGTTTTACTAATCTCTTCTATAGTTTTTACAAAATCTTGAGCATCTTTAGGAAGTGCATCAAAAGTTCTAACACCTACAGAGTTGTTCCAGCCTTTGAAAGTTTTATAAATTGGTTTCACAGAGTCTAAATCTGATGGCATATAGTCAATAGTCTCACCATTCAACTCATAAGCAACACAGAGTTTTACTTCATCAAAACCATCTAAAACATCAAGTTTCATAAGTGCTAACTCATCACAACCGTTGAGACGAGCTGCATGACGAGTAGCAACTGCATCAAACCAACCACAACGACGAGCTCGACCTGTTGTTGTACCAAACTCATGTCCTTGTTCACCAAGACGTTTTCCATCTTCACCGAAGTCTTCAGATGGAAATGGTCCATTACCAACACGAGTACAGTAAGCTTTTACAATCCCGATAACTTTTCCAATATCTTTTGGGTTAATTCCAAGACCTGTACATGCACCAGCAGATACAGTTGCAGAAGAAGTTACATATGGGTAAGTTCCATGGTCAATATCAAGGAGTGTACCTTGTGCACCTTCTAATAAGATTCTTTTATTTTCATCTAGTGCTTTCCATACTAACTGTGTAGTGTCCGTAATAAATGGAGCCAGTTTCGCTTTATAACCCTCTAGCTCTCCAAGAAGTTCAGACTCTACAGGAGTAGGAATTTCATAAATATCAAAAATCTGTCTATTTTGCTCAAAATACTCAATAATTGAAGCCGTAAGTTTTTTCGTGTTTAAAAGCTCACCAACACGAAAACCTGTACGGTTAATTTTGTCTGCATATGCAGGCCCAATTCCCTTACCAGTTGTCCCAATAGCTTTATCACCTTTAAGACGCTCTTTTGCTTGGTCTATAAGTGCATGGTAGTAAAGGTTTAAATGTGCCTTATCAGAGATAAAAAGACGACCCTCTAAGTTTTCAAACTGAACCATCTCTTTAATAATAGACTCAGGAGAAAGAACAACACCATTTCCAACTACATTAATAGCTTCAGGATTTAAAACTCCAGAAGGAACAAGGTGAAGTGCAAACTTAACACCATCAACCCAGATAGTATGACCAGCATTATGACCACCTTGAGAACGACATACCATATCGTACTCACAAGCGAGTCTGTCAACTATTTTACCCTTACCTTCATCACCCCATTGAATTCCAACGATTAAATCTGCTTTACGACTCGGCATTTAGTGCCTCCCTGCATTGAACTTTAGTTCTTATCACTACTATTTCCTTACTTTGTTATTTCTTCACAGAGTGCATCTGTGTATATTGCAAAACCTACTGATGTTAGGTCATTATTTTTATATCTTCCACCACGAGCGAATACTTCATTATCTTGAATAACTCTAAAGAATAGTTCATCATAGTAAAGCATTTTTGCATAGTACATTGGAGCTAAGACTGTATTTTCACATGAGGTCTCAGAGCATAACTCTTTCATCTTTAAAAGCTCATCTTTTATCTCTTGTGGAGCAATTGCCATCACATCATCTATCTGCTCTATATGCTGTAGATAGACAAGTTTTGTAAGCCACTCAACTTTTAGAGATATAAACTTATCTATGTTTATATGTTTAAAATCATCAATACTTAACTTATCAAACATCTCTACTAAAATCTCTGGTATTTTAATATTTGAAATCTGTGTTAGTGGCTGAACTTCAAGCTTCTTAAAAATCTCAGTTGCTAAAGTAAGTACAGAAGAGAGTCTCTTCTCACCCATAAACTCAACACCAACCTGATACTGCTCTTCAGTTGGATAACGGAGTACTGGTTGAATATAAAACCATTTTTTCTGCTCAGTATTACGTCCAAGACGCTTTTCAATAATACGAACAACATCAATAGTAGAATCTGCTCGCAGGGAGATAGAGTTATTTTTAGCATCATTAACTTTGATAAGCTCTCTCTCATCTGCAATACTTAAGTGTTGATGATATGAAAAAATAGGAGTTACAATCTCTTCAAATCCATTTGCATCTAATATCTCACTCGCTACATTTTCGATACGGCGTTTAACTTTTGCAGACTCACCAAAATAAAGTTTTGAACCGTTAGGTATTTCATGTTCAAGTATCATCTATATCTCTTTTTTCTCTAGTGCAGTTTTAAAATAAGTTTCATTGTAAACCTTTGAAGCAAGACCAGAGTACTCTACTCTTCCCATACGATGTAAAATAAGCTCAACCGCGTTTACAACCCAGAGAGATTCATAAGTAGGGATCAAGCCCATCTGATTTATACGGAAAATTTTACCCTTAAGGTGATCTTGTCCACCAGCTACATTTACTCCATACTCCTCTTTTAAAGCAGAACGGATTTTTGATGCATCCGCATCATCAATAGTTGTCATACTCTTTGCGGGAACAGTTGGGTAGCTATGTAAACCTATCGCTTCTAATGCAGCTCTTGTAGCTTTTGCACGACGAGCAGTGTTACAGTAAAGCACACCTATTCCACCCTCTTTCTCGATAGTCTCTAAAACTTCTAGAAGTCCTATAATAAGAGTTGTAGCCGCAGTATATGCAGTAGTATTTTGGCGCTGTTTCTTAATCTCACTTGCAAGGTTAAGGTAGTAACCAACACCTGAACCAATCTTCTCAATAGCTGCATTACTAAGACCTAAAATAGCAAGCCCAGGAGGAAGCATAAGTGCTTTTTGACTCCCTGCTATAAGACAGTCAATATTCTCTACCTTAATTCGCTCAACACCAACAGCAGTAATACCATCAGCAATAATCATTATATTTGGATTAATCGCCTTAACAGCCTCAGCCAACTCCTCAACAGGATGACGAAGTCCACCAGCAGATTCACTAATCTGTACTGCAATTGCATCGATATCTGAGTTTTCTTTGACCGCGTTTACAATCGCTTCAACACTTACTGGTGTGTTCCACTCATTTTTAATCTCAACGTTTTTAAGCCCATGAGCCGTAGCAATTTTACCAAAACGCTCACCAAACTTTCCAGAATTAACAGAAAGAAGTGTGTTTTTACAGAGGTTTATAACTGCTGCTTCCATCGCACCTGTACCAGATGAAGCTATCATTACTACTTCGTCAGTTTCAAAAAGATTAAATAGATGTTTTCTTGTTTTTTCAAAGATTAATTCAAATTCTGGTGTTCTGTGATGCATCGTCTCATCCGACATAGCATTGCGAACATTTTGAGGTACTGGAGTTGGTCCAGGAGTAAAGAGTAACATTAATTAATTCCTACGAGATTTATTGTTTAGGATACATCTTACGATGTACAAAAAAGATGGTTAATACCATATTTTTATAAAAACCTCGTATTATATCGAAAAATATTTAAAGTTTAGTTTTTAGGCATACGTGCTGTTATAGTTTTCATCGTTTTAAAGATAGCATCTTCTTGAAAAGGTTTAACCATATAACCATTTGCACCTTTTTTTATCATCTTTAAAACATTTGCCTTTGAGCCCTCTGTAGTAGCCATTATAATACGAGTTTTATTCCACTCTTTATTAGCTCTTACAGCCTCTACAACCTCTTCTCCAGTCATATTTGGCATATTCCAATCTAGTAGCATAATATCGATTTTCTCTTTTTTCATTACATCCATCGCAAGTAAGCCATCTTCAGCTTCAAAAAGAGTAAGTTCTTTAAAGCCCTCTTTATCAAAATATCTTTTCATAGTGTTAGTAAGAACCCGTCTTACAATTTTGCTATCATCTACTATTAATAAATTCATTTTTGCTCTTTATATGTTAAAATTAGATTCGAAAAGTCTAGCATAACTTTTCAAATATACTCTTTAAACTGTCTCTAAAATATATCAAAGGACTCTAATGACAATTTTTGATTCTATAATACTTGGAATAATAGAAGGTTTTACCGAATTTCTTCCTATCTCCTCAACTGGCCATCTTATAGTTGCAAGTGAATTTTTAGGTATAGACCAAACCAATGTAACAAAAGCTTATGAGGTAATCATTCAGTTTGCTGCAATTCTAGCTGTTTTTTTCAACTATAAAGATAAGTTTACAATCAAAAAAATAGATTTATGGACTAAGGTGTTTTTGGCCTTTGTACCTATTGGTGCAGTTGGTTTTGTTTTTTCAGATCAGATAAAAGCTCTCTTTAGTATTCAAATCGTTGCCGTTATGTTTATTGTCGGGGGTCTAGTATTTTTAGTAGTAGAGAAGTTTTTTATACATGAAAATCAAGATAGATTAGATGATATTGAACAGATTACCCTGAAACAATCTATGGTTATAGGTTTTGCACAGATTTTTGCTCTAATCCCAGGAACTTCACGTGCAGGTTCCACCATCATTGGTGCCCTACTTGTAGATCTTAGCAGAAAAGCAAGTGCAGAGTTTAGTTTTTTACTCGCCTTTCCTGTCATGAGTGCAGTTACGGCTTATGATCTACTCAAACACTACAAAGATTTTAGTGATGCAAATCTTATGACCTTAGGAGTTGGATTTATTGTCTCTTTCTTAGTTGCATTTGTCACTATAAAACTTTTTATGAAGTTCTTAGATAACTTTACCTTTGTAGCTTTTGGTATCTATAGAATTATCTTTGGAGTAGTCCTTTTAACAATATTTAATTAGTTATGGAATGTTATTTGCTTATATACTTCTAAACTATTGTTAAAGGAGATATCATGCAGAATGTCCGCAGATATAACGCCCACCTACAAAATATGTTTAACAAGCTTGAGTGTTCGTTTTACAAACTCTCTCGTAAGTTCTTATAGTGACTAAAGAGTTTTCAAAATAACTTTTGCAAGCCCTAGTGCCTTGGCACGATGAGACAGTTTCTTTTTTGTCTCATCATCTAACTCCCCTAAAGTTTTTTCAAACCCTTCTGGTATAAACATAGGATCATAACCAAAACCCCTGTTTCCTACCGCATTTGACAAAGCAGTTCCATGCATCCAACCATGAACTAATCTCTCTATATCTTTTGTTACTATAGCAATTGCTGCTGTGTAGTGTGCAGGAGAGCTCTTTACATTTTTTGCTTTTATATCATCTATAAGTTTATAGAGATTATCTTTATCATTTGCATCTACTCCGGCATGGCGTGCACTATATATACCTGGCTTACCATCAAGAACATCTACACTTATACCACTATCATCTGCTAGAACTACTACATTATCATCATTTAGTGCTTTAAAAACTGCTCTAGCTTTTATAAGAGCATTCTCTTTAAATGTATCACCATCTTCAACAATTTCAAACTCTTCAATCAGTTCGCTGTAAGGTATAACTTCATAATCTTCACACATCGCTTTAATCTCTCTTACCTTGCCTTTATTAGACGTAGCTAAAACTAATTTCAAATTTTCTTCCCTTTAGTATAAATAATAATTTTTGTATTATAATTTCGCAATTATACTATAAAGGCTTTAAATGTTAAAAAAAGTTTTACCTCTCTCTGCCATTCTTTCACTTAGATTTCTAGGTCTATTTTTAGTTTTACCAGTTATCTCCATCTTTGCACTCGACCTTGAAGGTGCTACTCCACTTCTTGTTGGTGTTGTTGTTGGTGGGTATGCTCTTACTCAGGCTATCTTTCAAGTACCTTTTGGAACTATGAGTGATAAAATTGGTCGTAAACCTACTATTTTAGTTGGTCTTCTTATTTTCTTAGTCGGTTCTATTATCTGTGCTTATTCAACCGATATTTATACTCTTATGCTTGGACGTTTTTTACAAGGTGCTGGGGCTATTGGTTCAGTTATTACTGCAATGATTTCTGATTTAGTGGAAGAGGAGATTCGTGGTAAGGCTATGGCTATTATGGGTGGGACTATTGCACTTAGTTTTGCTCTTGCTATGGGTCTTGGTCCTGTTATTGGTGCTTCTTATGGTGTTTCATCCCTATTTATGATTACTGCTGGTCTTTCTGTGTTTGCTATTTTAGTTCTTTTTACTAAGGTTCCTACACCCCCTCGTATTAAGCATGTTTATCATGAAACTGCAAAAACATCAGATATATTAAAAGACTCAAATCTTTTAAATATGATAATCATAAACGCGATGCAAAAGGGTCTTATGACTATGGCATTTGTTCTTATTCCTATTATTCTTACTAGTGATGCATTTAACTGGGAAAAATCAGATTTATACATGGCTTATCTTCCAGCTATGCTCCTAGGTCTTATTGCTATGGGTCCTGCTGCTGTATTTGGTGAAAAACATAATAAACCTAAACAGATATTTTTAATCTCTATTATTCTTTTTATAGTCTCTTTTTTGATTATGGGTCTTACAACTTCTAGCTCTCTATTTATCGCTGGTGTTGCTTTTTTCTTTATCGCATTTAACATGATGGAGCCACTTGTTCAGTCTATGATTACTAAGTTTGCTAAGGTACACCAAAAAGGTGCAGCTCTTGGTATTTCAAACTCTGTTGCATACTTCGCAACATTTTTAGGTGGTACATTTGCAGGTCTGATGCTAGATATTAGTGATAGAGGAACTATCGGTATAACAGTGGCAGTTATTGCAACACTATGGTTACTCTGGACACTCAAACTTCAAAACCCAACAAGACACTCTCACTTGTATATTCCACAAGTAGAAATAGATCTTGACAAGCTAACAACCCTGGAGCATGAAAATATTGCTGAGTGGTATATTAATGAAACTGAAGAGCTAATCGTTATCAAATATGTCAAAGATAGTATGAGTGATGAAGAGTTAAAAGCTAAGATACTAAAATAGTATTATAAACTATAATGAGCTAAGCCCATTATAGCTGCATGGACTAAAAGTCCCTACAACCCTCTAAAGCTACAAAAATAGAGATTTTTGAGAGATTTTTTTGAAGTAAGTTTTTACTTCACACTTTTTCCACACTTTTTTAATCTATAGTCTCTCTAAAGGAGAAATTATGGATTACAACGATTTAGAATTTCTGGAAGAATTTGGAGACGGAGTAACTCAAGAGGATGAGATTGTTCAAAATCTCACCGTTACTTGTGAAGAGGGTATCGACTATAGTTTTTTAGAGGATGTTACTACTTCTCTAAAGAAAGTTTCCTATTTGGAACCGCTATTCGCTACTTTTGAGGAGTAACATACATATTGAAGTAGCGACCTTCAAACTTAGGTGGCTTTTCCATTACACCTATGTCTTCAACCATTGGCCAAACACGAAGAAGAACTTCTTTACCAGCCATTGGATTTGCCATTTCACGACCACGTAAAAATACTCTAAACTTAACATGAAAACCTTTTTCTAAAAATTCTCTTGCATGTTTAACTTTATAGTTCATGTCATTTTCAGCAATTTTTACAGAAAGTTTAATCTCTTTAACAACAATCTTTACTTGATTTTTACGTTGTTCTTTGAGTTTTTTCTCTTCTTGGTACTTGTACTTACCGTAATCCATAATCTTTGCAACAGGAGGCTTTGCATCCGGAGCGATTAAAACTAAGTCTAAATCTAACTCATTTGCTTTTTCCATAGCTTCATCTATAGATACTACACCTAAAGACTCGCCACCATCTACATTACATCTTACTTCTGTCGCACGGATATCGTCATTCATTATGACACGGTTTTTCTTTTGACTCAAAAATTTACCTCATTTACTTTAGTTTGTATAAGTGTAAGAAATTCCTCTTCACTTAGTATATATTGTTCTCTAGTTCTTCTATCACGAATCGCTACAGTCTTGTTCTCTATCTCTTCATCACCGATAACTACTATCATAGGAACACGAGTTTTTTCAGCAATACGAATACGTTTATTTAACGAATCGTTCTTTGCATATATCTCACTATCGGCATTAATATCGATAAGTTTATCCGATAATTGCTTAGCATAATCTTTATGTACCTCTGCAACCGGAACGATAGCCACTTGAGTTGGTGCTACAAACATAGGAAATTCACCAGCATAATGCTCAGTTAAAATTCCAATAAAACGCTCAAAAGAGCCTAAAATTGCACGGTGAATCATAACAGGTTGAATCTTTTCATTGTTCTCACCATTATACTCTAGCTCAAATCTTGCTGGAAGATTATTATCGAGTTGAATCGTTCCACACTGCCACTCACGACCAATCGCATCAAGAATTTTAATATCGATTTTTGGACCATAAAAAGCTCCACCACCTTCATCTATAGTATAAGGTAAGTTATGTGCTTCCATCGCAGCAATAAGTGCAGCTTCTGATTTTTCCCAAACTTCAGCATCACCAACCGCTTTTTCTGGTTTAGTACTTATCATCATTTTATACTCAAAATCAAAAGTAGTCATAATTTTATCAACAAAGTCAACAACTTCAATAATCTGCTCTTCGATTTGATCTACTGTACAGAAAATATGTGCATCATCTTGAGTAAACTCACGAACGCGGAAAAGCCCATGAAGTGCTCCTGTCATCTCGTGACGGTGAACTACTCCATACTCAAAGTATTTGATTGGTAAATCACGGTAAGAGTGAAGTTCATCTTCATATACTTTAATATGACCAACACAGTTCATCGGTTTTACACCAAACTCTAGCTCATCAATGTTAGTGAAGTACATATTTTCACCGTAGTTTTGGTAGTGTCCAGAAGTTTTCCAAAGGTCACTTCTTAACATCTCCGGACCACGAACTGGCTCATAACCGCGTTTACGATGAGCTTTAAACAGAAGTGATTCTAAACGCGCACGAAGACGCCCACCAGCTGGAAGCCAAATAGGAAAACCAGCTCCAACTTCTTCACGGAAAGTAAAGAGTTTCATCTCGTTACCAAGTTTACGATGATCTCGTTTTGCAGCTTCAGCTAACATATCCATATGAGCTTTTAAAGAAGCTTTATCTGCAAATGCGATACCATATATACGAGTTAACATCTCATTTTTAGAGTCACCACCAAGATAAGCACCAGCAATTTTCGTTAGCTTAAAGTAACGAATAAGACCGATAGAAGGTAGGTGAGGTCCACGACAGAGGTCTTCAAATTCTCCCTGCTTGTAGATAGACACTATGTCATCAGGGATTCTCTCCATAACAGCAAGTTTTAAATGGTCATCAGCAAATTTCTCTTTTGCCTCATCCATAGAGATTTCATACTTCTCTATCTTGTACTTCTTCTTAGCAAAAGAGAGCATCTGTTTTTCAATCTTTTTAAGGTCACCCTCACCTATCTCAGACTCAGTTTTAAAGTCGTAGTAAAAACCCTCTTTTACAGTTGGCCCTACATAAAATTTTGCATCTGGATAGAGTGACTTTATAGCCTGAGCCATAAGGTGTGCAGTTGAGTGACGAAGAACATCTAGTGACTCAGGAGAGTTATCTAACTCTATCTCTTCACCCTCTATTCCTCTCTGCTCAGCAGTTACTAAATCTACTATTTCCCCATTATATTTTATTGCTATTGCGCTCAATATCTATTCCTATTTTATAATTCTGTTTTTAGTACAGCACCATTTGATGCATTTGAAACTAAAAGTTGGTAGCGTTTAAGCCATTTAGATTTTACTTCGTTTTTATAAGGTTTCCACTTTGCTTTACGTTCCGCTAAAACTTCTTCACTTACATTTAACTGTAAAAGGTGAGCATCAGTATCGAGCTCTATCTCATCACCATCTTCGATAAGTGCGATAAGTCCACCCTCAGCGGCTTCTGGAGACACATGACCAATAGAAGCACCTTTAGTAGCACCTGAAAAACGACCATCTGTAATAAGAGCAACAGAATCACCAAGTCCCATACCTTGAATCAATGCAGTAGGAGCAAGCATCTCTTGCATACCTGGACCACCTTTTGGGCCCTCATAACGAATAACTACAACATCACCCGCTTTCACCTTATGACTCATAATTCCCGCTATCGCTTTCGGTTGCGAGTCAAAACATACTGCCGTACCTTTGAACTGTCTCATGTTTGCTTCGATTCCTGCAGTTTTTACCACTGCACCCTCTAAGGCAAGATTACCAAAAAGGATAGAGAGACCACCCACTTGAGAGTAAGCATTCTCATTTGTGTGAATAATATCTGTATCTAAAATCTCACAGCCCTCAATACGCTCAGCCAGAGTTTCACCTGAAATCATAAGAGAATCAAGATGAAGCATATCACCGCGTTTAGAAACTTCGCACATTACCGCGTTTACACCACCGGCCTTGTTAATATCATCCATATGAACAGTTGTTAATGATGGAGAGATTTTAGCAATATGTGCAACTTTGTCCGCTATTTTGTTGATATTTTCTATTTTATAATCAACATCGGCTTCTCTTGCTATCGCTAAGAGGTGAAGTACTGTGTTTGAACTTCCACCCATTGCCATATCTATTACAAAAGCATTGTGAATCGCTTTTTCATTCAAAATGTTTTTCATATTGTATTTTGAATTATCTTCCATTTTTGCAAGTTCAACTATACGTTTAGCTGCTTTTTTTACAAGTGCTATACGCTCTGGAGTCATTGCTAAAATCGTTCCGTTTCCTGGAAGTGCAATACCCATAGCCTCACAAAGTGTGTTCATAGAGTTTGCAGTAAACATACCTGAACAACTTCCACCTGAAGGACAAGCCTCACACTCTATCTCATAGAGCTCTTCATCTGTCATCTTCCCTTCTGCATGTTGACCAACCGCTTCAAATGCAGTAGCAAGGTCAATAGAAGTACCATCAGCCTTATGTCCAGCAGCCATTGGACCACCTGAAACAAAAATAGTGGGAACATTAACACGAAGTGCTCCCATAACCATACCCGGAACAATCTTGTCACAGTTTGGGATACAGATCATCGCATCTAGCTGGTGAGCATTCATAACAGTCTCTATAGAATCTGCAATAATCTCACGTGATGGAAGAGAGTAAAGCATACCCTCGTGACCCATAGCGATACCATCATCAACACCAATCGTGTTAAATACAAATGGAACACCACCAGCTTCACGAATAGCCTCTTTAACAATTTCCCCATACTCATGCAGAAAGAAATGCCCAGGGATAATGTCTATGTAACTATTTGCAATACCAATGAATGGCTTATCAAAATCTTCATCTTTTAAACCAGTTGCACGAAGTAGTGAACGGTGAGGAGCTTTGTCAAAACCTTTTTTAATAATATCACTTCTCATAAAAACCTCTTTATAGTAGTTTGCTTTTTAAATTATAAACGCGATTATACCACTTTTTTAACAATTTCTCTTTAAAACTCTTTACAAATAAAAAAGTATCGGCTATAATTCCGGCTCACTTACAAAGTTTGTAAGAGTTGGAGTGCGGGAATAGCTCAGTGGTAGAGCATAACCTTGCCAAGGTTGGGGTCGCGAGTTCGAATCTCGTTTCCCGCTCCATTTTTAAATTTATTATTGAAAACTGTGATTTCATAGAATATGCCCGGGTGGCGAAATTGGT
>Ga0256826_1001306_pt1 | contig 15495 bp, 18 predicted proteins | sample CV79metaG_FD_185975 | JGI IMG/M metagenome (GOLD analysis project Ga0256826, IMG submission 185975) | Hydrothermal vent microbial communities from East Pacific Rise, Pacific Ocean - CV79 | ecosystem: Environmental > Aquatic > Marine > Hydrothermal vents | place: Pacific Ocean: East Pacific Rise...
AAAGGTACTGTTTCACTTACTGATGCTAAAGGGTATACAAATCCAAATTCACTAAATTCCCAAATGATAGCTGCTAGGCTTGTAGGTAAATTTGATAAATATAAAATAAACTTAGCATCAACATACATTTTAGATGAAGCAGATTTAGTTACTCCATGGCGTGGCTTTCCAACTGCAGGTTATACACGATCAATGGCAAGATATAATTGGCGAGCAAATACAAAAAGTTATCGCTTAGAAGTAGTAAGAAAGACAAGTGATATTGGTATATATAACGATATTTTTATACAGGCATCTGTAATGTATGAAGATGATGATTCTAAAAAATATGATGATATAAATGTAGATTCTATTTATTATTATATAGGTTTTATGCAAAATGTAGATTTTTTAGATAATGCTCAATGGCGATATAGACTTGGCTACCAAGATTTTTTAGGTGACTATGCTAGTCAAATAAATAACATCGATACTCGTTTTGAGTTAAACTACTTTTTTTAAGCACCTTATGAAACGTATACTTTTAATAACTTTAATTTTATTCAGCATAAGTTTAGCATCAACACTCAATGTCGCCGTATCTGCTAATGTCAGTTATGCTATAGATGAATTAAAGTCTGAGTTTATAAAACAGCATAGTGATGCTAAGCTTAGTATCATCATCGGGAGTAGTGCAAAGTTGGCATCACAGATAATGCATGGTGCTCCTTATGATATCTATATGAGTGCAAATATGGATTATCCACATAAGCTTTATACCCAAAAATTAGCACTTGATAAGCCAGTTGTGTATGCCAAAGGTTTACTCATCTACTTTAGTACAAAACCACAAGATTACTCAAAAGGGATGCAACTTTTACAGCAAGATTCACTCTCTAAAATAGCTATAGCAAATCCAAAAACTGCTCCTTATGGAAAAATTGCTAGAGATGCCTTACAAAATGCAGGGGTTTATGAGAGTGTAAAACAAAAACTTGTTTATGGTGAGTCTATTGCTCAAACATTCTCTTATGCCCTTCGCGCAGTAGATATAGCTCTTCTAAGTAAATCAGTTCTCTCATCAAAACAGCTGCAAGGATATCTTCAAGGTATACATTATGAAGATGTGTCACGAAGTCTATATGAACCAATTCCTCAGGGTATAGTTATATTAAAAAGAGCAAAATATAACGATGATGCTAAGGATTTTTATAGTTTTGTGCTTAGTACAAAAGGGCAAAAAATTCTTAAAAGATATGGGTATTTAGTTCATGAGTAAGATTCAAGCACGTATAATAAATATTCAAACACAAGAGAGTTTAAATATTGTGGAGTTTGAATTTATGGGAAATGTTTTGAAAATGATGAGTTTAGAACTTAGTGAAGATACTATTGTTGATGCTAAGGTAGAGCTTAGCATCAAACCTTTTTCAGTAGCTCTAGCAAAAAATCTACAAGGGATGTTAAGTTACTCAAACCAAGTCAATGCTATAGTAAACTCTATAGATGCTGGAGAACTTTTATGGAGTTTGAAGTTGTTAGTCGGGGAGAGTCGTATTGAGTCTATTATCACAGCATCATCTGCGAAAAATATGAATATTAAAGTTGGTGATGAAGTTACAGCTCTTATTAAAGCAAATGAAATTTCTATTGTAAGGCTTATAAAATGATGGATATTTTAAGCTCCTTAGAACTCACTCCTTTTGTTCTCTCCTTAAAGTTAGCATCATTGACAACTTTGATACTTTTTTTGCTGAGTGTACCTCTTTCTTGGTACTTATCTCAAACTTCTTCAAAAGCAAAACCATTTTTTGAAGCCCTTACTGCTTTGCCCTTAGTTCTTCCTCCATCAGTGATAGGTTTTTACTTACTCATAGCATTCTCTAACAACATATTTGGACTTGAACTTGTCTTTAGTTTTAGTGGTTTAGTTGTCGCGAGTTGTTTATACTCTCTTCCTTTTATGGTGCAACCTTTACAAAATGGTTTTGAGTCTCTTAACAAAAATATGCTAGAGGCAAGTTACCTCAGTGGTAAAACAAAATTTCAAACCATTCTTAGAGTCGCTTTACCTAACATGAAACCAGCACTTTTAACAGCACTAGTGGTAACTTTTGCTCATACTATAGGAGAGTTTGGAGTGATACTTATGGTTGGTGGAAGCATACCAGGGGAGACAAAAGTTGCTTCAGTTGCCATCTATGAAGCGGTGGAGATTATGGACTATACAACTGCACATATCTATAGTGCTATGATGCTAAGTATGAGTTTTATTGTACTTCTTAGCATCTATGTTTTCAATCATAAACATAAAAAATCTTTTGGTGGGTTCAGATGATAAACATCAACATCACAAAAAAGCTTCATGCTAAAAAAAGCTCGATGGAGTTAGATATACAACTACAAATAAAACAAGGAAGTTTTGTAGCCTTGTATGGGAAAAGTGGTAGTGGAAAAACTACGATGCTAAGAGTACTTGCAGGTTTAGAAGATGCTCAAGGGGAGATAGAAGTAGATGGTGAGACTTGGTTGAATTCTAGCACATCATTAGCGCCTCAAAAAAGAAATATAGGTTTTGTTTTCCAAGATTATGCTCTTTTTTCTAACATGAGTGTGGAGCAAAATCTACTTTTTGTAAAAGCAGATAAAAAGCTCTCTAAAAAGCTCTTAGAGATGACACAACTAGACTCCCTTAAAGATAGAATGCCAAATACTCTGAGTGGTGGACAACAACAGCGCGTTGCCCTTTGTCGTGCTATGATGCGTGAACCAAAATTGCTACTTATGGATGAACCACTCTCAGCCCTAGACCCAAGTATGCGAAACAAACTTCAAACAGACATACTCAACTTTCATAAAGAGTTTCAAACGACTACTATCATGGTCAGTCATGATCCAAGTGAAATATATAAACTTTGTGAACATGTCGTGGTTTTGGAAGATGGAAAAATCATCAATGAAGGTACACCAAAAGAGGTATTGTTAAAAACAAGAGGCTCTCAAAAATTCTCTTTGGAGGGTAAACTTTTAGATATCATAAAAGTAGATGTTATCTACGTAGCAGTAGTATCGATAGGTCAACAAATTGTTGAAGTAGTTGTAAGCGAATCTGAAATAAATACTTTAGTTGTTGGAGAAAATGTTACTGTAAGTACAAAAGCTTTTGCTCCTACATTAACAAGAATAATGAATTTTTAACAGAAAAAACAAAACTAAGTAAAATAAATACAAAATATCTCATTATTATCTTTCCTTATAGAAAAAGTTACTTCATTATACTATAATAAGTTAAAATGATAATCTAAGGAGTTTTTATGAAAATCGCGCAAAATATTACTGAGCTTATAGGTAACACGCCGTTGGTTAAATTAAATACACCATCAAAACTAACTAATACAACTATACTTGGTAAGTGTGAGTTCATGAACCCAACAAGTTCTGTCAAAGATAGACTAGGTTTCAATATGATTCGACGAGCTTTAGAGAAGAACTTAATAGATGAAGAAACTATCATTATCGAACCAACCAGTGGGAATACTGGTATAGCCCTAGCGGCTAATTGTGCAGCATTAAAACTTAAGTTAGTTCTTACTATGCCAGAATCTATGAGTATAGAGAGACGTAATTTACTTAAAGCTCTTGGTGCAGAACTTGTTCTAACTCCCGCTGAAAAAGGGATGAATGGAGCGATAGAAAAAGCTAATGAGCTAATGGCTCTGACAAAAAATTCTATAGTTTTACAGCAGTTTGATAATGAAGCAAATGCTGAAATTCATGAGCTAACAACAGCAAAGGAAATTTTAAGAGATACAGATGCTAAACTAGATGCTTTCATAGCTGCCGTTGGTACTGGTGGAACATTGACAGGGACGGGAAGAGTTTTAAAGCAAGAGATTCAAGAGATTACTATCATTGCAGTGGAGCCAAAAGATTCAGCTGTGCTTTCAGGTGAAAGTGCAGGTGCTCATAAAATTCAAGGTATAGGTGCTGGTTTTATTCCAAATGTTCTTGATAAAAATGTTTATAGCGAAGTGATAAAAGTAAGTAATGATGATGCTATAGCAACTGCCAAGATGTTAGCTAAAGAAGAAGGCTTACTAGTTGGTATTTCGGCAGGTGCAAATGTATATGCTACTATGCAAGTAGCTAAACGACCAGAATTTGCAGGAAAAACACTTTTGACTATTCTTTGTGATACAAGCGAGAGGTATCTCAGTACAGACCTTTTTAATAATGAGTGAATTTTTTGAGACTATAAAGATTGATGATGCTAAGATATATAACTTAGAGTATCATCAGCAGCGTTATGAAAATACTTTAAAATCTCTTAGCATCACAGAGTTTAAAAGTTTAGCATCATATATAAAAGTAGCAGAAAAAGGGCTTTTAAGATGTAAGGTAATCTATGATGCTAAGGGTATAAAAAATGTAGAGTATTTTAAATACACAAAACGTAAGATAAACTCTTTGAAACTTGTCTATGCTGATGCTAAGTATATGTATAAGTCGACAAATAGAGAAATTTTAGATACTTTATTTGAACAAAAACAACAATGTGATGATATCCTGATTGTACAAAATAATCTCATAACAGATACAAGCATTGCTAATATAGCCCTGTATAAAGAAGGAATTTGGTACACACCGAAGCGGGTACTGCTCAAGGGTACGACAAGGCAACGGTACTTAGATGCTTCTAAGTTGGTTTTAAAAGATATAAAAGTAGAAGACTTAGGGAGTTATACTAAGGTCGCCTTATTAAATGCTATGATTGATTTTGATATAATACTTTTAAATAAAGGAGATTTTTTTGTTAAATAATATAATCCAAGATGCTGCATTTGCAGACCTCATGCAAAATAATATTCAAGAGATGCTTATCTATCTTTTTGAAAATAACAAAAATTTCGGGGTACTTTGTAATATAGAAGATGTTGTTTTTGAACCAGAATTACCAGAAGATATTGCATCTTCATTTCACCCAATGACACTATTTTTTTTAGCAGGTTATACTTTTGATACTGCACGAATAGTAGAAGGAGATTTAATCTTTGAAGCTGGATTTGGTTCTGATAACTTTGGTTCTATCACAACTGTTCCACTACTTAGCATCATGCAAGTTATTATCGATGAAACACCCGTACTTATTAACCTTTCTACATATAAAAAGAATGCTCAAAATGTGATTACAAAAAATAATAATGAGGGTGTTGAAAATTCAATGAATTCATTTTTATCGAATCCTGAAAATTCAAAGTTTTTGAAGTAAGTCGTGTAAATCTTATCTTTATTTATATCTTATTCAGAGAAAGTAAATAATTCACAACATTTTCTACAAAAGCATCATGTTTACGTTCTTTTGAATAAGCGATATAAAATTTTCTTTCAATTTTGTAGTTTTTAAGTCTCGCTTCATAAAGTCGTCCTGCGTTAATATCATTTTTAACGGCATGTCTACTCATAATAGAAACTAAAGGTTTCTCAGCATTGCTATCAGAATTTAAGATAGACTCTTTGATAGCTGTAGGGCTTTGCATAATACTCATAACATTAAAATTATTACACTGTACACCAATCTCTTCAAAAACTTCAGCAGTAAGTTTTCTAGTATGAGATTCTTCATCTCGACAAATCCAATCAAATTCTACTAAATCATCAGGAGTAAGTTGTTTTTTTAATGGCTGGTTAGAGAACATAACCAGTTCATCTTCTATCCATTCTCTGTAGATTATGTCATCTCTAAAAACAGGTGACTCTATAAGTGCTAAATCAATTTTTTTGTCTTCTATAGCACTAATAATATTGCATGATTTATCTACATTCATATAGACTTCATTGTCAATTCTTTTTTTAATTTCACCTATATAGTTTGGAAGTACATAGTTTCCAATAGCATTTGATGAACCTATAACAAAAGTAAAATTTTTGTTAATGATGCTTATGAGTTCTTTTTCAGAATGTTCTATTGCTTTTTCTAGTCTTTTAGCAATTCTATAAAGATCTTCACCCTCTTTAGTCAAAAGAATTCCGTTCTTTTTTCTTTGTACTATTTTTGTATCGAGATACTCTTCAATAAATTTTATTTGTTGTGTTACAGCAGGTTGTGATATGCCTAATTTAGCAGATGCTTTGGAGAAACTTCTCTCTTTTGTAACCATTAAAAACGTTTGTAATTTAGCAAAATCTTTTAACATAATAATTCCTATAAGTTTAAGTAATGATAAAAGTATAACTCAAAATTATAATTATTGCAATAGTTTTGTATAAATTTAGTAAATATTTGATATAATAAATATAATTGAAAAAGATACAAAATAAAAGTTAAGTGCATAAATGGAAAAAATATTTAATAAGTTAAATGAAGAACAAACTAATGCCGTAAAACATACAGAGGGTCCTGTCCTCATTCTAGCGGGAGCGGGGAGTGGTAAAACTACTACTATTATCTCTCGTTTAGCCTACCTTATACGAGGTATAGGTATACCTGCGTCAAATACTTTAACACTTACTTTTACAAATAAAGCTGCAAAAGAGATGCGTGAACGTGCTCTAGATATGATACCAGATTTGTCCTATCCACCACTTTTATGTACTTTTCATAAGTTTGGCTTATTGTTCTTAAAATTTAATATTCATCTTTTGGGGCGTAAAAATAACTTTGTCGTTATAGATACTGATGACAAAAAAAGAATTATTAAAAAAATAAACAATGAAATTCCAACTCCTCTTATAGCAAGCGAAATATCAAGATATAAAAATTCACTCTTAACTCCTGATGATGCTTACAAACAAGCAGAAATTTTCAACTATCAACAAATTGCAAAAGTATATGAAGAATATGAAGCCTATTTGGCTGAAAATAATTTAGTAGATTTTGATGACTTGATTGCTTTAACTTATAAACTTTTAGAAGAAAACAAAGACTTAGCAGATAAAACTTCACAAAAATATCAGTACATTATGATAGATGAATACCAAGATACAAATGAGTTACAACTCAAACTTTTACAAAAACTTTGTACTACTCATACGAACCTTTGTGTAGTTGGTGATGATGATCAAAGTATATATGGTTGGCGTGGAGCGCATATAAGAAACATCATGGAGTTTGACCAAGATTTTGAAGGGACTAGAGTTTTTAAACTTCAAAATAATTACCGTTCTCGGGAACCGATTCTCAAAGTAGCTAATGCTCTTATAGAACATAACCGTTCACGTTTGGGTAAAAAACTTGTAGCTACTCGTGGAACAGGTGAAGATGTTATAACACTCAATTCTCAAGATGAGAATGAAGAAGCAAGAAAAATTGCTACAAATATACATAAACTTATGAACAGTGGGGTAAAAGCACAAGATATAGCTATACTTTATAGAGTTAATGTGCTTTCCCGCTCTATAGAAGAGGGTTTAAACCGTGCAGGTATCAACTACAAGTTAGTTGGTGGGCAAAGATTTTATGACCGTGCAGAAGTTAAAGACCTTATTAGCTATATACGTATCATTACAAATTTTCATGATGATTTTTCTTTTAAACGTATAGTAAATAAACCAAAACGTGGACTTGGAAAAGCAAGTGTAGATAAGATAGAATTGGCTGCACATGAAGCGCAAAAATCTATTTATGACTATATAAAAACATCTTCTGTTGCTACACTTGAAGCATTAGTAAAAAAGAAAAATACAAAAACACTTAAAGACTTTATAAAAAATATTGCTGCTGTCGCACAAGTAGCAACAGAATCAACATATGAGTTTATAGATACACTAGAAGATACTTTTAAACTCAAAGAGATCTATAAAGGGCAAGCAGATGAGCAAGATAGAGTGCTTAATATGGATGAATTTTATGCTCTCTTTCGTGATTTTATAAAAAATAATCCTGCTTCAGGTTTAGATGAATTTTTAAATGAACTCACCCTTCAAAGTGAACAAGACCAAGTTGAAGGTGAAAGTATCTATATGATGAGTATTCATGCTTCAAAAGGTTTAGAGTTTGAACATGTCTTTATCATTGGTTTAGAGGAAGGTTTTTTACCACTTGTTGGTGATGGCAGTGACTTAGAGGAGGAACGCCGTTTAGGTTATGTCTCTTTTACTCGTGCAAAAGATACTTTGAGCCTTTCACATGTTGGAAGTCGTTTTTACAAAGGTCGTAGAAGTGACTTACAAAAATCAAGATTTTTTAATGAAGCTGGACTTTGTCAGGGCTCTTTAAAAGTAGAAAAAAATACAGCCTTTAAAAAAGGTGACTTAGTTCGCCATAAAATCTTTGGAACAGGACGCATCATCGGTGTAGCAAAAAGTGGTAAAGAGTTTAAGTTAAACATTAACTTTGCTGGTACAAAGAAAGATATCTTAGCATCATTTATAGAAAAATTATAAAGTAGCTATGAATAGACTTTTTGTAGCATACAAGCCAACTGGTATATCGTCAAACAATTTTTTGTACTCTCTTAAACGTAAGTATAAGGAAAAAAAAGTAGGTTTCTCTGGCACACTTGACCCTTTTGCCAAGGGTGTGTTGCTTATAGGTATGGGCTCTCATACAAAACTTTTTCGCTTTTTAAATAAGACTCCTAAAAGATACCGAGCAACTCTATGGCTTGGTGCAAAAAGTGATTCCCTAGACACTGAGATGATAGAAAGTGTAGAGTTTTTAGAAGTTCTAGATATTAATAGGATACAAGATGTTATAAAATCATTAGAGGGTGAGTTAGAGTATGAACCACCTATCTTTAGTGCAAAGCGTATTAATGGGAAGCGTGCTTATGATTTGGCACGTGCTGGAATTCCTTTTGAGATAAATAAAATAAACTCTACTATCTATGATGCTAAGCTTTTACATTACTGTCATCCATATATTACTTTTGAGGCTACTGTATCAGAGGGTACATATATTCGCTCACTTGGTCGTATCATCGCTTCTAGGCTTGGAGTTAAGTTCGGATCATTAAGTGCATTAGAGAGATTAAATGAAGGACAGTTCTTTTATGAAGGTGAAAAAGCCCTGGATATCAAAAAATCTCTTAATATAAAACAAAATTTTTACCTCGCAGATCCTGAAAATATCAAATATGGAAGAGTTCTTGCTTTAGATGATTTAGAGATTAAAGAAGATGGGTATTATTACTTAGATAGCGGTGATACAATCTCTATAATTAGTGTAAAACAAACAGAAGTAAAATACGAGTTAAATAAGGTAGATGCATGTTAGTACTAGCAAGAAAACTTGATGAATCAATTGTAATAAATGATAATATAACTATCAAAATTATTTCAGTTGAAAAAGGTGTTGTAAAGCTTGGTATCGACGCACCTCGCGAGATTTCCATTATAAGAAGTGAACTTCTAGAAGATGTGAAAGATGCCAATATCGCCGCATCGAAAGTAACAGATACAAGTATCTTATCTGCTCTAAGTACCATCATTAAAAAGTAGTCATGAAACTATACAAAGCTTATGCTAAAGTAAATATTTTTTTAAAGATTACAGGTAAGCGTGGAGCTTATCATGAAATACTTTCCCGCTTTATGAAAGTTGAGCATCTTTATGATGAACTCTCTTTTACTCCAAAAGAATTTGAATATTTTGAAATTGTAGGAAAGTTTTCTTGTACAACTGCGCAGAATACAATTTATAAAGCATATGAAGCACTTTTAGAGTATACAAAAAGTGAGTCACTTAAAAAGCTTATGATTAAGTATGCGGTAAATGTGAACAAAAATATCCCTGCTTTTGCAGGGTTAGGTGGTGGAAGTAGTAATGCAGCAACCTACTTAAAGATGTGTAACTCTGCTTTACATCTTGGACTTTCTCTTAAAGAGTTAGCTGATATTGGACTAAAAGTGGGTGCCGATGTACCATTTTTCATCTATGGATATGAAAGTGCAAATGTTAGTGGCATTGGTGAGATAGTAGAAGAATTTAAAGAACCTTTATTGGTGTTTGATGTGTATACTCCAAAAATAGAAATTTCAACTCCAAAAGTTTATGTAAGTTATAGAGATAATTTTTACAACCCAATAGGTGATGCTAAGGCTGATGAACTAAAAGTTACTAGCAGTTTACAAATTTTAAATACACTTACTCCAAAAGAGGCGAATGATTTGTTTGCTCCTGCGCTTAAAGAGTACAAATTATTACAATCTCATCATAAAGAGGGTTATTTCTTTAGTGGAAGTGGTAGTAGTTTTTTCAAAATAAAAGAGAGTTAATATGGGTGAACCATACGCAAAAAATAAAAAAGCATATCATGATTACTTTATCGAAGAGAAATTCGAGGCCGGTTTAGTTCTAACTGGTAGTGAAGTTAAAGGTATTCGTGCTAGACGGGTGAACTTAAAAGATGGCTTTATTCGTATAGATAATGGTGAAGCAGTACTTTTTAATATGCACATAGGTAGACTTGAAACTACGCATCACTATTATGGACATGAAGAGCGTGGAAGTCGTAAACTTTTACTTCATAAAAAACAAATTCTTCAGATGCAAAAAGCAGTTGAACGTGATGGTTACACTATAGTCCCTTTGCAACTTTACTTTAATGCACGAAATATTGTCAAAGTTCAGATAGGTATAGCTAAAGGGAAACAACTTCACGATAAACGCCAAGACCTCAAAGAAAAAGATATGAAACGTGATATCGCTAGAAGTATGAAAGAGTATTGATGAGATATTTATTTTTCGTACTATTCTTAGCGTCAACACTTTTTGCTTTCAAGTATGAGCTTTCTTCACCTACTATAGCTAATGGGAAAACACTGCTTATAAAATTTGAAAAAGATATTAATATCGTTTATGAAGATGTAGAGTTTTTAGGACATAAATATCAAGTTTTCGATAATTATGTCTTAGTACCTGTGAGTTACTATGAAAAACCAAAAACAGCAAAGCTAAAAATAAACTATACAGATTATACAAAACCAAATTCAAAAATAATAGAGTTACAAGTACTCAAAGGTGACTACAAACAAGAAAAAATAAAAGTACAAAAATCTAAAGTAAGTCTTTCTAAAAAAGATAAAAAACGTTCAGCAAAAGAGTATAAAGAGGCAACTGATATTTACAATACTATTACTCCAGAGTTTTACATCAAGACAAAATTTATTATGCCTCTTAACTCTAAGGTGACTAGTTTGTTTGGAAATGCAAGAGTTTATAATGGTTCTTTAAAGGGTTACCATAGTGGAACTGATTTTCGAGCAAAAGTGGGAACACCACTTATCGCTACAAATGATGGAAGAGTAGTGCTTGCTAAAGATAGATTTTATTCTGGTGGTTCTATCATACTTGACCATGGACATGGGATATATACTTGTTATTATCATATGAGTAAGTTTGATGTAAAAGTTGGTGATATTGTGAAAAAAGGGCAACTTTTAGGGCTTTCAGGTGTAAGTGGAAGAGTTACTGGACCTCATTTGCACTTTTCTGCTAGAGTGGGCGGTATACAAGTTGACCCAATCGAACTCATAGAACTTATGAATAAAAATATATTAAGGAAATAAAAGATGACATTATTGCAAATCATTATGCTTGGAGGCTCTGCTTATTTTGCTTTTAAAATATACGAGCATATTCAAACATTGCAAGATCCAGAACAAGCGCAAGAGCAAAACAATAATTATCAGCAATCAAACCATGTAGAAGAAGAAAAAAGTGTAAATGCTTTTTCCCCTTTTTCATCCCAAGAGTTGGTAAACAAAGCAGATGATGCATTTCAAGAAGGTGATGCTAAGAAAGCACTGAGCTTTTTAAGTGAAGCAGATGTTAAAGCACCAAATAATACAGAAATACTTTTTAAATTAGGTTTTATTAGTGCAAGTGTAGGGGATAGTATGTCTGCGATTGATTATTATAAACGTTCCCTTGATATAGATAAAAATGATGAATTTGTTCATAACTCCTTAGCATCAGTGTATCGTTCTGAAGGCTCCTTTGCCTCGGCAAAAATGCACCTGAATGATTCTCTTGAGATAGATGATGCTAATCCTATTACGTACTATAATTATGGAAATCTTATGGTAGATATGGAAAACCCTGATGTAGCTAAAGATATGTATAACAAAGCACTGGAATTAGATCCAGAGATGGATGCTGCAAGGTTAGAACTAGAGAAGTTAGAAGCGTAAATGTTACTTACTGATATATATGACAAACTCGATACTCTCTCACCTTTTGAACTACAAGAAAAATGGGATAATTCAGGACTTCAAGTAGGTTCACTCTCTCAAAATATAACAAAAATAGTCCTTAGCATCGATGTAGATGAGGAACTTTTGGATTCTCTTGATGAAGACACCCTTCTTATCACACATCATCCTTTAATATTTGGAGGATTAAAAGAGTTAGATTATGATAAATATCCAGCAATTTTACTTCAAAAAATGATAAAGAAAAATATCGCAAACATTGCAATGCATACGAATTTTGATATATCCCATATGAATGAGTATGTAACAAAAGAAGTACTTGGATATAGTGTTGTAAAAAAAGAAGGATTTTTAAATTATATAGAGGTAAATGAAGACTTTGATACTTTTTCACGCAAAGTTAGAGAGAAATTTTCTTTAGAATTTACAAAAAAAGTAAAATGTAAAGATTTCATAAAAACAGCAGCATTAACAACTGGTTCAGGAGCATCGCAAATTGGCTTAATAGGCGCTGATTGCTTTCTTACAGGTGATATAAAATACCATGATGCTATGCATGCAAAAAGTATTGGTTTGTCACTTATTGATATAGGACATTTTGAAAGTGAGCACTATTTTGCCAAGATTTTACATAAACATTTGAAAAATTTAGGTTTAGAAGCTATAATTGCATCATCAAAAAACCCTTTCATGTATACATAGTCCAAAGGAGATGAATGAATCCGCACCTAAAACAACTTATTGACCTATCTCAGGTAGATAAAGAAATCGATGCTTTTGAGCCACAAATTGAAGAAGCAAACGCTAGTTATGAAGCAGCTCTTGCTAAGAAAAATTCTATTGATAGCGATATAGAAAACTTAAGTACAGAGATAAAAGAAGAAGAGTTAAAAAAACATAAAAATGAACTTCATTTAGCTGAACTTTCACAAAAGTTAGAAGATAACTCTAAAAAATCTAAAGATGTGAAAACTGAACGTGAGATGAAGTCACTTCAACTTGAAGAAGAGATTGCTAAAGAGCAAATCACTTTTGCAAATGAAGAGATAGCCCGTTTAGAAAAGATTATTGAGCTTAAACGTGAGCAAGTAGAAGCTGCAAAAGAGTCATTAGTTGAACTTGATGCAAACTTAGAGAGTGTAAAAGCTGATGTAGATGAAAAACTTACAGTGATTAATAATGCTAGACAAGAAGTTTTTGTAAAAAAAGAAAAACTTTTAGCAACTGTAAATCAAAAAGGTTTAGCTTTTTATCAAAAAATTCGTCGTTGGGCTAAGAATACAACAGTTGTAGCAGTTGAAGAACAAGCGTGTATGGGTTGTCATATGATTATCAGTGATAAGATATATGCAGATGTAATCAAAGCTGAAGACATTACAAACTGTCCTCACTGTGGTCGTATCCTTCACATACAAGAGACTCAAGAGTAGGCGGCAACGCGTTGCCTTTTAAGGTTTTTTACTTCATCTTAAGTGTAGTGCTTTATATCATAGCACTACCACTTATCTTTCTCTTAACATTTAAAGCAAAATATAAAGAATCGTTACCTGCTCGTTTTTTCCCATTTGTCTCTAAAACATTTGATGGTGAAAATGGAATATGGTTTCATGTATGTTCACTTGGTGAGGCTAGGGCACTTAAGCCAATCCTCTCACGCTTAGAAGATGAAGATATAAAGATAACAACTATTACACATACTGGTCAAGCAGAAGCTAAAAAGTATGATGCTGAGGTACGTTATCTTCCTTATGAGATGTTTTTACCTTTTTGGATTAAAAAACAAAAAGTACTTGTTGTTTTAGAAGCAGAGTTTTGGTATATGCTTTTTGTTATAGCTGCAAGTCGTGGGACAAAGGTTATACTCCTCAATGCTAGAATTTCTGAGCGTAGTGTTAAGAAATATTTACAGTTAGCTTGGTTTTATAAAAAGATGCTTAGCCAAGTTGAGATTATTTATGCTCAAAGTGATGTAGACAAAAACCGTTTTTTAGCACTAGGTGCTAGAAATATAGAAGTGATAGGAAACATCAAACTCGCAGGTGAGATTAAAAAAACAAAAGACTATGAGAAGCCAAGTGTTGAGAGTATTGTTGCTGGAAGTACACATGAGGGTGAAGAAAACTCTATTTTAAGTGCTTTTGTCTCTTATGTAAAAATAAAAAACTCAAAACTTATAGTTGTGCCGAGGCATCCAGAGAGATTTGAGAGTGTTTATGTATTGATGTCTAAGTATGCAGATGAAAATGAGTTAAGTTTATCTAGGTTTAGCCAAGATAAAAGTTTAAGTACAGATATGATTTTAGTAGATGCTATGGGTGAACTCAATAATATTTATAATATTAGCGATATAGCAATACTAGGTGGTGCATTTAAAGAGGATGTAGGTGGACATAATCCACTAGAACCTGCATACTTCGGATGTAAGATAATTACTGGAAAGCACTTCTTTCACCAAAAAGAGCTTTTCAAGTATGTACATCATGTACAGTATGTTGAAAGTGATGAGATAGCATCAGCACTCTTAGCATCACAAGAGTTACCACCATCTATGGTTGAAGAAACTATCAATCTTGATGTTGTGATTCAAAAGATTAAATCTGCCTCGTAAGAGGCAAGCTTTAGTGACCCAAGCGGTCTGAAATAAAATTAAGGAATATAAATGGGAAAAGAGAAAGCGTATAAGCTTGTAGCTTTACAAGAAGGAATTTCTAACTCTCAAGCCAAGTCAATGATAGACCGTGGACTTGTTTATGTTGGAAACAAAAAAGTGATGATAGCACGTGGAGAGATAGATGATAAAACTTCATTTCGTGTTACAAAAATAGAAAAACCAAAAGTTATTTTTGAAAATGATGACTTGTTAGTTGTCGATAAACCAGCCTATGTAAACTCTGATGAGATAGAGCGTATGTACAAAGATGCACAACTTCTTCATAGACTTGACCGTGAAACAAGTGGAGTACTTATGCTTGTAAAAGATGAAGACTTTCGTCAAAAGGCTATCAAAGAGTTTAAAAAAGACAATGTTTATAAAGAGTATATTGCTTGGGTTGAAGGTATCGTGAGTGAGCCTGTTGACATAGACAAGCCTATACTTACAACAAAGAAAAATAACCGTGCAAGTTCAAATGTTTCGCAAAAAGGAAAACCTGCAAGAACAGAAGTTTTTCCAGATATTGTAAGTGCTAATAAAACGAAAGTAAAGTGTATCATTCATCATGGACGTACACACCAAATTCGTACACATTTACGTTATATAGAACACCCAATAGTTGGTGATGAACAATATGGTGGAAGACGTGCAAAACGTGTAATGCTTCATGCTTATAAAGTAAGACTTTTAGATATGGAATTTACATCGCCA
>Ga0256826_1001307_pt1 | contig 15494 bp, 14 predicted proteins | sample CV79metaG_FD_185975 | JGI IMG/M metagenome (GOLD analysis project Ga0256826, IMG submission 185975) | Hydrothermal vent microbial communities from East Pacific Rise, Pacific Ocean - CV79 | ecosystem: Environmental > Aquatic > Marine > Hydrothermal vents | place: Pacific Ocean: East Pacific Rise...
TGCGAGGCATACTTACGACCTCAAGTTATGAAGCTCGTGCTTTTGGAATAAAAACTGCAATGACTATTCGCGAAGCACTGCAACTCTGTCCTCATCTCATTATAAAAGCACCAAATATGTCACTTTATCAAGAACTTTCACACAAATTACATGAATTTTTAGCCTCTAAAATTCCTCTTATAGAACAAGCAAGTATAGATGAATTTTATGGGGATTTAAGTGGTTGGGTAAGTGATGAGGATATACCTCAGTTTATCGACAATTTAAGGCATGAGATAAAAAAAGAGCTTCAACTACCTGTATCAATAGGTGCAGCAAAAACCCGTTACATTGCAAAACTCGCTACTACTTATGCTAAACCTTTTGGATGTAAGAGTATTTATGATTGGCAAGAAGATATATTTGTAAATCCCATTAAAGTAGAAAACTTTGCTGGAATTGGAAAGAGTATGCAACAAAAACTCCACGCAGTGCAAATAAAAACACTCGGAGAGTTAAAAGCGAGAAGAGGAACTATAGAATCGTGGGGACCCTATGCAAAAGAGCTTTATAAACGCGTTAATGGAGAGAGTGATGCACCTATCCAAACGCAGCGTCAACGAAAATCCATCGGTATTTCAAGAACCTTTGACCCTATTTTTGACCGTATTGAGGTAAAAAGGAGGATACATGTCTTAGCCCGTCATCTGAGTTATGCTATCTATAAACTAGATGTTATTCCTACTGTTTATCATTTAAGTATAGCCTATGACATGAACCAAAATTCTCATAAAAACATCTCACTAGCCGAATTATTTACAGAAAAAAAGTTTGATGATTTATGTTTAAAACTCTTTCATGAAGCTGATACGCAAAAAAGGCTTCAGATTATACGACTGAGTATTACTTGTAGTAGTTTTACACGCGATTCTAAAAAAGAACTCTCACTCATAGGATTTGAAGATGATAAAAGAATGAACCACTTAACAATCCAAACGCAGCGATTAAGGGAAAAGTATGGAATCGACACGATTAAATTTGCTTCTGAGCTATAAAAGTATTATTTAACAAACTTATAATACAAAAAAAGTTTCAATTTTAGCGATTCTGTTACTTTATTGTAATCTATAAGAATAATTTATCCCAATCTACCGCAAATTACTATCATATTTCACTCACTTAAAAAAGGATTAAGTATAAATTACCTAGAATGAATAATCTAACGAAATAAGGGCTCTTTGAGCTATATAGGAAGTCGGTTATTATATTAGTTTATTTTATAATTATTGCTTCTCTTATTTCTTATATCGATATAAAAAAAGGAATCATACCTGATAAGGTAATAGTTCCTGCGTTTATAATTTTAATAGTGCTTAAATGGTTAAACTTAAGTCTAAATATTTATGACCTAGTTGCTATTTGTGTAGTTTTATTTATATTTTTAATTCCAATTATATTAAATATGGCGTTTGGTGGTGGTGATTTGCGTTTTGGTGCGTTTTGCGCACTTTTTCTTGGCTTAAACGCAGTGGGTTGGTTTATCATGTTAGCTGGAATTATCCACTTGCTTGTTTTGGCACTTTTAAAGAAAAAAAGTTTTGGTTTCGCTCCTGCGATGAGCATAGCGGCACTTATAAGTTATTTTATAGGACAGATGTGAGAAGAGGATCAGTTGCAATAGTACCACTATTTTTAGCGATAGCTTTACTATTTTGGTTTATATGGTTTTTGGGTGGGGCTAATGACAATTTACACAAAGTAAATCAGTTAGAAAACTTACAACATACACAAGATAGACTTCTCCAAGCTGCTATACAAAAACGTTATGAGCTAGAAGAAGCCGACCCATCACTTACAGATGACGAGCTTGATGCACAAGTCGATACGTACATCAAAGAGATAATGAAAGTAAATAGTATAGATGACAAAGAATAAGGGAAGTTATATGATAAAAAAGGCACTACTTGTAGTAGGTTTATTGGTGGGAACTATATCCACTGCGACACAAACAACTACAACATTTAAAGCACCAACTCAAACGCAGCAAGATGAATACGGAAATGATTATTTTCAAAGAGAAGCCACCATTAGTACAGCTAACTTTAAAGTAGATAACTTTTGGAATAACTTTAATGAAAATGGAACTGCGTCGAGTAATTACAAAACAATTTCACGTTCAGGAACATTTAAAATTACTACCTCTTCAACTTCAGCATGTACTTTAGACAGCACACTTGACTCCGAGGGCTGTTCTGGGCAAAAACCTTTTCTTTTAAATGATGAAGTTCTTAACAATCCTATGCCAGGAACAACTGATACTTTTGAAGTTGCCTTTACAGAAGCACCTAACTATAACAACAATGATTATAATGGTTTTTATCCGCTAGATATTTTAAGAGATGCGAAATACTATCAAGATACTACAAACCCTGATGATCCGACTACTGGAAAAACTGGCTTTTTTGGTTTTATCACTCGTTCTTTTGATTATCTGTTTAACAAAGTTGTAGGCATTAATTTCTTTGGTCAACAAGATATAGCTGATGTTCAAGAGGGTGTAAGAAGTACTGATGCACAAGATAGAAGAGAAAGATATATAGCAAATATCATAGCAGGCTTAGAAAAAGCTCATAGAGTAACTAAAAATGCAAACGCAGCTACAGCAACACAGATAACTGCTCCTACTTTAAATACTCCTGCCTCACTTCTTCATTATGCAGAAGCACAAAAGAGTACAACAACTACTCAGTGCAAATTTATGTTTATCAATCTCTCTTCAGAAGGTGCAATGTGTAGAATAATGAGTGGCTTTGGAATGGATGCTTGGATGCCATTTTTCAATCTTACACACACTACACAAATTCAAAGCAATTTTATCCTCGGTGATACTGAAAATGCCTTACTTGCAATGACAAGTCAAATCGAAGATGTACCCTATATGAAAGATGTTGGTGGCAGTGATGAAAATAAACTTTCATTTTTACAAAACATCATTAAGCCTATGGTAACTATGGTAGACATCATGAAAAATATGATGTTTGGAACTGATAAAAAAGAGATAGTTTCTAACCCAGTTGAGAGAGTTTATGAGTTTAATGAAGATGAAGCAATGACCATGACTTTTCCAATTACAAATGATGGTACGCAGATAGATGACTTTGCACACTTTAAACTTCTTAAAATTCGTTCAGTTTACGGAGATGAGATTAACTCATGTACAGTAAAAAAAGTTCCAGGAATGATTAGTCCTTCAGCATGGGAAGATGAGTTTATAGAGGGTGGTACACTTTCACATAAAAGTCCAAATTCTAGAGTTTGGAAAAAAGAAGTTTGGGATAGTGACCAATGGATTGACTGGTGTCAAGAAGCAGCAAATAAAAAAGGTATGTTTGACTACCTATTTGACTGGTCAACTGGAGGATTTATCAATCCACTTAACTGGATGAAAGGGATGTTTTCAGCATTTTTAAGTGTGTTTACGGGTCAATATGAGATCACAGACTTTAAAAATTCTATTCAAAGAGGGCTTATATTAGACCTTAAAAAAGTTGACTTAGACCCTATTTCAATTAGAAATACAAGAGAGATAAAAATATTAAATATAAATACCCCAAGTTCGGATAAATAATGATTGTATCGTATGTTTCAAAAGTAGAAAAAGATTGTTATGACTCGCTAAAAGGCGAGTTTACAGATGTAAAAAACTTTATAAGTATTAATGACTTTATAAATTTTTATGCCGCAAGTAAAAACAGAGATGTTGTTTTATTATACAGAGTTGAAAGTTTGGCGGATGTAGCAGCATTAACAAATGTTCACTTCACAAATAATATCTATATGATACTTATTGGTGAGAACAGTACAGAGTATTCTCTTGAGGCTGGAAAAATTGGTGTTGATAAATACCTCAGTGACGAAGAAGCAAACCCTGAAGTGATTAAAGATTTAATCATCAAATCACAAGGCATAATAAAAACAAGAAGAGGCAATAGTAATATTTCTGTTTTTACAGGTATTAGTGGTGGGGTTGGTACTACAAGCATCGTTATGAATCTTGCTAAAAGTTTATCTCAAGAGCATCCAGAAAAAAATGTACTCTTTTTAGATTTTTCATACACGAAGGCAATCTCAAATCTATTTTTTGATTTACCGCAACCTAAAAAAACAATCGTAGATATTGCAACTGTTCAAAATATAGAGATGCAAGAGTTGTTTGAAAATGGTTTGGAAAAACTAAGTGATAACTTTTACTTTATTCCAGGTATTCAAAAACATACAGAAAAAGAGGAGTTAGAAAAACCACAAAATATACAAATATTTTTAAATTTCATTATGTACATAAAAGAAAAATTTGATTATATCTTTATAGATGTGGGTGTTTTTGAAGATGTTGATTTAGAAATCGACATACAAGAAATTGCTGACAATATCTTTGTAATTACAGAATTTAGTATACCGTCTATGTCAATTTTAAAAACATATATAGATATTATAGATAAAAGTGGTTGGTACAATAAAACGCACATCATCGCTAATCGTGCTGATTCTCTTGGAACTGTAACACATGAAGAAGCAAAAAAGATTCTCTCAAAAGGTCTTAGACATAATTTTGAGATACATTACTCTTTTCCAAATGATGCTACGCATTTACGTGAGTGTTGGAATGAAGCACAACTTGTAAGTGACGTATATCCTGACTCTCCTTTTATGGTGAGCCTAAGAAAATTTAGTGAAGAGTTTTTTATACGTGATGCCTCATTATATGAAAAGTCAAACAAAAACAAAAGCTCTATCTGGAATAAGGTCAAAAAATGGCTTTAAAAAGTAAGATAAGAGAAAGAAGTAATAATAGAGAACAAGTTATTGAAGTTCATGCTCTTGAAAAAGTCATTAGCATAGATGAAAACTTATGTTCTGAATTATGCTTTCCTCTTATCTATAGAAATGAGGATTACTTCCAACTCGCATGTAAAATTTATGACTCTTTTGTAGAAAAACTCAATATAAATGGTCAACTTACAGAGAAGATGATACGTGAAGTTGTTGTAAAACATATCTCTACTTTTAGTTTACCAAAGCATATTATTAAAACTGAAATAGCTGATTTTGTGATTGATAATTTACTCTTTTATGGTCCAATAACTACAATTATAAAAATTGCAGGAACAGGACTTAATGATATCATTGTAAATACCAAAGACTATGTAGATGTTATTTATGACGGACAAACAATAAGTACTCCTTTTAAATTTCGAAGTGAAGAAGACCTAAAAAAATTCATCAATCGCATGTTAAGTGCATCAAATAGAAAAGTAGATGAATCTCATCCTATCGCTTCTGCAAAACTTCCTGATGGTTCTCGTATAGAGATACAAATCCCACCAGTTTCGGCAAATATTGACAGCGATGGAAATCCAGGTTCTTATGTAACTGTAAGAAAATTTCGTGAAATTCCTCTACTTTTTGAGAGTTTAATTGATTCAAATATGATTGATTATAAAATGGCATATTTTTTAATGAAAGCCATCTCTGGAAAGTTAAACATTGTCGTTTCAGGTGGTACTTCAAGCGGTAAAACAACTTTTTTAAATGCGCTTACTCGTTTTATAGATGAAGGAGACCAACTCTTAACTATAGAAGATACAAAAGAGATGAAACCTCAAATGCCATGCCATGCTATCCGTTCATTTGAAGCTCGACCTGCAAATGAAGAGGGTGCAGGTGAGATAACTATAGAGAGTCTTTTAAGAACCGCTCTTCGTTCAAGTCCAAGAAGAATCATAGTTGGTGAGTGTAGAGGGGCTGAAATAGTAACTATGCTAAACGCAATGAATACAGGGCACCCTGGTTCTATGACTACTATTCATGCCGATGACACAAAAGAGGCTATAGTCAGAATAGAAAATATGTTCCTAGAAGCTCGTCCAACAGCAAATATGAGTTTTGTACGTTCACAAATCATTTCAGCAGTAGATTTAATCATACAAATTGTTCGTTTTCCAGATGGCAGAAGAAGAATAGTGAAAATATCTGAACCTGAAAAACGTATAGAAGAAAATGGTGTAGTATCTATGCTTGATTTATTTGAATTTAAACGAGTAATGAATAGTGAAAATCCAATGGATTCTAGTGGAAATTTTAAAGCAATTTCAGCTTCATCAAGAGCTACTATAAAAATGCTTCAAAATGGTGTAACCTTAGATTCAAAAATATTTGATAATGAATTTGAAGTAACAAAAGAGATGCTTATAAATGAATTAAAATCCTTTCATCCAAAAAGAATGTGTGGTTGGAAAGAAAATTATATGTCAGAAATTATTCAATCAACGTACAGTTCTGGTAAAAATATATTAGAAAGATGGCCTAACTTACAATAATGAACGAATTACAAATAGATATCTTACTCATTTTCGTTATCACATTTAGTGCAACTTTTCTTGCCTATATCTTATATGTTGAATATAAACGCATAAAACATATGGAGTATGTTAAAAACTCCATTGCTTATATAGATAATGAATTTTCAGAAATTCTCAAAGATGAGATTATTGAATCAAAAGCACTTAAAGAAAAGATAGAAAATATAATGACACATGCAGGATTTAATTTTTCTATGTATATCTTTATACTTATTTGTCTTGCCTTTGTTTTACTTATCGGCTCTCTTTTTTCACTATTTTTACAGCATTGGATAGGTTTTCTTATTGGGATTCCCTTTGGTTCATTAATTCTAGCGATGATGATTCAAGCGATTATTGAGAGTAGAAAAAAGAAGTTTAATAAAGCACTTGCTGTTTCTATCTCTGTATTGGTAAAAATGATGAAAAATGGTATTGGCTTTGAGCAAGCACTTTTAAAGTCAATTTCAGTATCAAGTTCTCAGATTTTTAAAGAGATTTTTAATCAATTTTTTCAAGAAAAAAATACTATTGGAGAGGTGGAAGCCTTTGAACATATCAATAAATATGTAAATTCTAAAGAGCTTCGTATCTTTGCCTTGGCAATTAAAATAGGTCGTGCAAGTGGTGGACAGTTTTCAAATACTTTAGAAAAAGTTGAAAAAACCATTGCATATAGAGAAAAAATACAAGAAAAAGTAGATGTCGTCACCAGAGAAGGCAGTGTAGGTTCTTATGTTGTAGTTTTTATTACCATTTTCTTATATTTTGCACTCGATGAAAACTTTGATGGGAAAATAGGTGAATATTTTATGGACTCACCTTATGGAAGATTTCAGCTGCTTGGTATATCTATCTGGGTTTTTATTGGCATTATGGCAAATAAATTTATTACAAAGGTAAATCGATGATAGAAATATTTTCTTACCTGCTAATGACAATTTCATTACTTATTATATTATTTTTTACCTCTATCTATTTTTTCAATAAATACAAACATATGAAGCTACTAAACGCAGTCTTTGCACATGAAGATGAAACAATTATATCAAAAGAAGAGAGTGATAAGAAAGCTGCGTTTGAGCTAAAACTCACCAAAGCTGGTGTAAGTGAAAAAGAGTATAAAGAGCTACAAATTATTAGCGCAATAGCAGGAATAGCTCTTATAAGCCTAGTATATATATTAAATCTAAGCCTACTTATTAATACTTTTATAATATTTATTGGTGTTATTATAATGATTTTTATGCCTTATTTATATCTTGATGAGCAGATAAAAGCAAGAATTAAAAGAATAGACAATGATTTAGCTGTATTTATAGACCTTTTAATCATTATACTTGAAGGGGGCGGAGGTCTCAATAATGCGATTGACAAAGTAACTATTGAGGGTGAAAAGGTGTTGGGAAAAGATTTATTAGATGAGTCTAAGAAATTTAAAAATGAGTTTATAACGTACTCAAGTGAAGTTGCTTACAACAATCTAGCAAAAAGAACAGGGAGTGATGCAATTGCCACAATTGTTGGTTTTATGCGACTATCAGAGGAGACTGGTATTGGTGTAAAAACAATATTTGAGAATCAAGCACAAGAGATTAAAGACATGGAAATGTTAAATGTAGAAAAACGTGCTGCAACTATGAATATCAGTATTACTTTTGTAATGTTTATATTTATCTTACCAGCAGTTATAGCGATGATAGCTTTTCCAATGGCTGCAGACGCATTAATGCCAGGATTTTAAAGGAGTAATATGAAAAATAGAAACACGAGAATAATCATGGGGATATTAGTAGGTTTAGTCCTTTTTACCTCATCAGTTGCCTTGCTTATGTATTTAAAACAGAGTAAAGCTAACGAGAACATACAAAAAAATGTAGAAGTTTATGTAGCTTCAAAACATTTAATAAGAGGGGATTATATCGGTGCTGACTCTATCACTAAAGCAAGAGTACCGCAGAACTATATCTCTTTTACACCTCTTGTTGCTGAGGAGATAATTGGAAGATATGCAAAAGTCGATATCTTTCCTAAAGAGCCTATTCGTAGCGAAAAAATCTCTATTAGCAATCCATTGGATGTGAAAGTCAAAAAAACAGTTCAAAATACAAATGAGCAAAACCAGAAGAAAGAGATTGTTCAAACAACAAGTGATACCATCTCTATCCCTTTATCTGTGTTTAAAAACAGAGACACTTCTTTAAAAGCGGGCAATTGCATAGACATTGTTTCTATCATACCAAAACAACTCCACAACAAAGAGTTTAGCTTTAGTACAAAATACATTGCTATTCATATACCTATACACTCTTTTGTAAGTAAAAATGTTACAACAAGCACATATACAAGAACTGTTACTACAACAACGAACAAAGTGACTACAAGTCAAATTATCGAAGCAGATACGATTGTTTTAGATATGTCACCAAAAGATATAAAAAACTTTTTAGCTGTGTACTATAAAGCACAAGCATTAAATAACAATAGAGTTTATAATACTGCTAATTATGGTGGTCAACTTTGGATTGTAAACGCAGCGACTGATGTAGATGCAACAATTCAAAAACAAAAAGAAAAATTACTTGTAGATAAAAAAAGAAAGATACTAAAGAGAAAAAGAAGAGTAAAAAAGGTAAGCATATCATATGAAAAATAATCATAGATTTCGTAATGCTTTTGGAATGGGTCAGATTATGGCCACCTTATTGGTTGTATTGCCAACAATCGCATTTATAGTAACTTTTATGATTGATTACTGGAGTATCATGCAAGAAGATTACAAACTCAAACTCATAGTAAATCAAGCTTCTCAAAGAGCTGATAACTTGGAAGATTTGACAAACTTTAGTATGTCTGCAGACGACTTATGCCCTAGAGGCACAAGCTTAGTGTTTACAAATCAAAAGGACTCTGATACAAAAGGGAAGATAGATATCGTCATCGCTTACACGCATAATGGCGCTTATCTAAAAAACAAACTTTTGTCTACAAGTATGCATACCTATTCATACCATGATCAAAATATGACAATAACTGGCACCTGCCAATAAAAGAGGAAAAAAATGAAAAAAATAATATTACTACTAGGTATTTGTCTTAATCTTTTAGCAAATGATATTCTAGTATTTAACAACGAATACCAAGTGCTTGAATTACATAAAAAAGTTAAAAAACTCATAGTTGGAAATAAAGATGTGATAAATATCTCTTTATTAAACACTTCTAGAAAATCAAATACAATGCTCAAAATATTTGGTAAAAAAAGTGGTAACACCTCTATACTTATTATTTATAGAGATGATTCAATAGAAAATTATCATGTTTATGTAAATGAAAACTTAGGTTTTATGCAAAGAATGGTAAATGTAATTGAGCCTTCAATTAGACTTAGTAAAGTAGGTAATGGTTCAACTGTTATAGCGGGTACATTTGAAAATCCTCATGATAAAAAAAGGATTTTAAGCATCTTAGAAAATGGTGGTATAGATCTTCATAAACTTATGGATTTAACACAAACAACAAAAGTTAATAAAATGGTTCGTACAAAGCTTTATCTAGTAGAAATTAATAATAAAAGAGCAAAAGATTTAGGTGGAGTTACAGGGCTTGGCTTTTTTAATAAATATCTGAATTTAGCAGTAAATCCAGATGCCCTAAACGCAGCAACTTTTAGTGGTTTTTTACTTGACAATACAGCTGCGTTTACCTCTACAACTGGTAACTCAGTAGTAAGTACACTTAACTTTTTAGAACAACAAGGTATAGCAAATATATTAGATGACACAGTATTAATGTCTACTGAAGATAAGAATGCAACTTTTCGTGTTGGTGGTGAAGTTTACATACCTGTTGGTTTAACTCAAAACATTGGTTTTGCTCCTACCATTCAAGTGGAAGAGAGAGAATATGGACTGCGTTTAATTTTATCGAGTCATTTTATGGAAACTGATAAATATATGCATATTGATGTAAATATCAAAGATAGTGAATTTGATACCGACAAAGAGCACGATGTTCAATTAGGGGCAAACACTTTCGTACCTTCATTTGTAAGTAAAAACATACAAACAAATGTTGTTGTTAAATCTGGTCAAGTTATCGCGCTTGGGGGAAGACTTCACACTGAAGATGCTCAGAGTGAAGATAAAGTTCCAATTTTAGGTGATATACCACTTATTGGAGAACTTTTTAAACATACAATTTCAGGAACAAAAACAAATGACTTAATCTTTTTCTTAGTTCCTGAAATAGTTGATGCAAATGAAAATTTAGATGATACTCATTTCTACAGAGATTTCAAAAAATCAAGTAACCTCTTTCATGATGAAATATTAGATATGAATGAAACAAAGAATGATACAAATGAGACTCTTATTGATGATAATAATGAAACGCAACAGATGCCTATTATTGAAACAGAAGAGAATGCAACGAGCAATGAAATCATAGTTACAGATAACAATCTCACTCAAGATAGTAAAACAACGAAGCAAGAAGTTGTTGCTACAGTTGCGCAAGATATCAATGTAACAAAACCAAAAGAGGTTTCAAAAGTCATTCAAGTAGAAGCTATACAAACTACAAAAAAGAATAAAAAACTAAAAGATAAACCAATTATGTATGCTACAACTCAAAAGGTTTTTTTAAGAGATAAACCTAAAAATGGGAAGCCTGTTAATGTATGGATTGCTGGACATAGATTTACAATAGCAGAAGAAGAACCAGTCAATGGTTCTATATGGTATAAAATAGATAAAAACTGTCGTACAGAGTGCAAATCAGTAACACAAAATTATTGGATATCAAAAAAATATGTTTCAGAATTATAAGTAAAATGAATATAATAAGTTATAAAATATTATTTGCTTTCTTAAAATAAAATCGCTATAATTATCACATATTAATCACACATAGGAGTGTATATGTTAAAAAGTTTATTCAAACGTATTAAGTCACAAAAAGGTATGAGCGGTGTTTTAGTTGCTCTTTTATTAGTCATCGTTGGTGTTGGTTTAGTAGCAGGCATCCAAACATATATGCAAGGTGCTTCAACTACGATTCAGACTTCTGCAGATGCTGCAATTTCTAGTGCAACAACAGCGGCATCAGGTAACTAATTTTAATGCGTTTAATGTAGGGGAAGTGATTTTTGCAATTTCCCCTATCTTTTTTATTTTCAACCTCTCTTTTTAAATGACTAACTCCAAACTACTTAGCCAATTTCGCTCATTTTATTTTAAAAATTATCCGCAGGATATGGAAACGCAGATTTCTTATTTTGCTGTATTTGGTGGACTCAATTGGCCAATAGATACAACCCAAGATATTTTATCTCTTATCCAATCCCTTATCTTAAAGAATTTTGATAACTTAAATACAAAGATAGATGCACTTACTCTTGGTGATGAAACGAATAAGCGACTATTAAAAGCTCTAGCAACTGGAGATAGAAGAATCTTTTCTGCTTTTAATAAAGCCGGTCTCAATAATGGAAATGGTGGAGCTGCACTTAATTATTTACAAGAAAAAGGACTCATTCAACTAGAATACTCAAGAGAAGAGCACCCAAGAGATAGCTATCCAGATAAAAAGCTAAAAAAGGAAGAAGCAAGACATAGAATCTCACATAAAGTTCTATTTAGCCATCCCTTTATACGCTTTTGGTTTTATTTTATACAACCACATATAAAAGAGATAAAAGATAAAAATTATGAAAACTTTCTCAAAGATTTTGAACTAAAATATAATAGTTACACAAGTTTAGTTTATGAGGAACTATCAGAAGTTTTGCTTAACTATAATCTTAGAGACTCTCATATAATTAGTTCAGGAAGTTATTGGGATGCTAAAACTGAGATAGATATACTAACCCTAACCGCTGATGGAAAAGTTTATGTTGGCGAATGTAAATGGACAAATCATAAAATTAATAAAAAAGAACTCCATAAACTAAATGACAAATGTCAAAAATTAAATATAGAACCAACCCAGATAATTTTCTTCTCCAAACGAGGTTTTTCTAAAGAGCTTGAGCAACTAAGAGGAGCCAATCTTGCACTGTATAGTAGTGAAGATTTTAAAAGTTTACTAAAAAATAGTTCTAAACAAAGAGCTACAGAAGATTTTATTAACTAACAATTCTAAGTGATTCATAGGCTTCTTGGAGCAGTTGAAACTTACGGGTGTAATGATCTACCATATTTATATCATCATGAAAAACTTTATCTGGATGATAGACTTTAACAAGTTTTTTATAACTCTTTTTCAAAGCATCTTGAGATGCCCCTATTGGGCACTCTAATATAGTATAAAAATGTTTATTTTCTGCAATATCACACTCCCTAGACAAATCACCAAAACTATAATTGGCAAAATCAGAATATAACTTGGACATAAAATGGTTATCATATGTATATTTTATTTGGTAATGTAAAATATGTCTTTTATTTAAAGTACGTTCTAATCTTGCTTTTGCCTTATAATCGCTTACATCTATTACAAGAGAAACATCAGTACCTTTTTCGACATATATCTCTAGTTGAGAACGCATATAGTTGAGTACCCATGCGTTTGGTTTATCCAAAGTTATTAAAACCGTATTTTTATCATAAGCATAAAGGTTCACGGTTACGTTTTCCGGTTCTTTATCAGTTTCAAGTTCAACTTTTATGGGTTGCCTACCAAATTTCAACATAGAACGTAAGAAAAATTCATGATTAAAGTCATATTTTTGAGCATGGTATTGGCTAAGTTTTGATAAAAACTCCACTCTTTCTTCTTGTAAATCTTCATTTCTAAAAACCAATACAGCTTTTTGAAGAAATAGCATACCCCTAGAATGTTTATTTAAAAATTCTATCATCCACTCTGCATTTAAAGTTTCAAAATCAGTAGTAATTAAGATGAGATTATTTCGTAAAACAATATCCATAATTTTCTACCCTTTCTAGTTTCTTGATATTATATTAGATTTAAAGCAATTTTAGTTCCAACAACATTCAATAATTTAAGCTGAAGTATATAAATTAATTCACTCTCCTTTCATATTAATTATAGAAACTTTGAGTATAATTGCGATTATAATTAACCTCCATTATACTAAGGATAAGATTTGCGCGAAAATATGAATGAAAAATGTGCTGTTGTAGGAATTTTTGGTCACGAAGAAGCTTCAAAACTAGCTTACTTCTCACTTCATGCACTGCAACATCGTGGACAAGAAGCAGCTGGAATCAGTTCTGCTGATGGTCATAAAGTGCACACCATAAAAGACCGTGGGCTTGTAATGAAAGTGTTTAATGAAGATAATCTAACTACCTTACAAGGTAGTAGTGCCATAGGTCATACAAGATACTCAACGGCAGGTGATGATTCAATTTTAGATGCACAACCAGTATTTGCTAGATATGATTTAGGTGAAATGGCAATTGTTCATAATGGAAACTTAACAAACGCAGAAGAAGTAAGAACTAGACTTATAAAACGTGGCGCTATTTTTCAAACTTTTATGGATACTGAAAATCTTATTCATCTTATTGCAAAAAGTGAACAAGACAAACTTTTGGACCGTATTATAGATGCTGTACAAAAAATTGAAGGTGCCTTTTCGCTTGTATTTTTAAGTAGAACAAAAATGTTTGCTATGCGTGACAGATTTGGATTTCGTCCACTAAGTCTTGGACGTTTAGCAAATGGTGGATATATTGTTGCAAGTGAAACTTGTGCTTTTGACCTTGTCGGTGCTACTTACATAAGAGATGTAGAGCCTGGTGAACTTTTGGTATTTGAAGATAAAAAAGAGCCTCTTAGTATTAAAATTTTTGAGCCAACTCCAAAACACTGTATATTTGAATATGTATATTTTGCTCGTCCAGATTCATCGGTATTTGGTCAATCTGTTTATGAAACAAGAAAAAATATGGGTAAAGAATTAGCACACATTGAACCAATTGAAGCAGATTTAGTTGTACCTGTTCCTGATGGTGGAGTTCCTGCTGCTATTGGATATGCTCAAGAGAGTGGTATTCCTTACGAAATGGGAATTATGAGAAATCATTATATAGGCCGTACTTTTATTGAGCCAACACAAGAGATGCGTGATCTAAAAGTTAAAATGAAACTCTCTCCTATGACAGATATCATAAAAGGTAAACGCGTAATTGTTATTGATGACTCTATCGTTAGAGGAACTACTTCAAGACGTATCATTAGAATGTTAAAAGAAGCAGGGGCAAGTGAGGTTCACATGCGTGTATCATCACCACCGACTACCGATCCATGTTTTTATGGTGTAGATACTCCAAGTAAAGAGAACCTCATTGCAGCAAATATGTCAATACAAGGTATTTGTGATTATATCGAAGCTGACTCATTAGCATATCTTGATGAAACATCACTTTTAAAAAGTGTAAACGCAACAGAAGATATCTACTGTACTGCTTGTTTTACTGGAAAGTATATCGTTTAATGAAACAAATATATACATTTGGAAGCTATTTAAAAGCTAAATTTGACGCTAAAGTTTATAAAGTTGGCATCAATATTTCAGGCTTCACTTGTCCAAATATAGATGGTACAGTTGCCCGTGGTGGATGTACATTTTGTGAAAACGATTCTTTTTCAGCTAGTACTGATGAAGTGAAAGAATTAAAAAGTTTTCATCTTAACCTAAATTCTCAAACTAATCCCTATTTAGAGAAGCAACTGCAGCAACTTGAGCTTCAATTTGATGCTATTTCAAAACGTCAAGCAAAAGAGTATGGTGCACAAAAATTTTTAGTCTATTTTCAATCATTTACAAATACTTATGCTCCCTTCGAAACACTTAAAGCTTTATACGATAAAGCTTTATCCTTTGATAATGTTGTCGGGCTAAGCATTGGTACTCGTTCTGATAGTATCACAGAAGAGACACTCCAATACCTAAAAGAGCTCAATAAGAGTAAAGAGATATGGATAGAATTTGGCATACAATCAGTTTATGATAAAACCCTCCAACGCATAAATCGTGGACATGACAGCCAAAATGTGAAGAAGTGGATACTCAAGTCTAAAGAAGCTGGTTTACATGTTTGTGGACATCTTATCTTTGGTCTTCCTGATGAAACGCAGGAGATG
>Ga0256826_1001310_pt1 | contig 15487 bp, 15 predicted proteins | sample CV79metaG_FD_185975 | JGI IMG/M metagenome (GOLD analysis project Ga0256826, IMG submission 185975) | Hydrothermal vent microbial communities from East Pacific Rise, Pacific Ocean - CV79 | ecosystem: Environmental > Aquatic > Marine > Hydrothermal vents | place: Pacific Ocean: East Pacific Rise...
AGCTTTCATACCTTCATCACCTTTTACCCAACCAGCTGGACAAACTTCACCAAATTCATTAGTGAAAATCATAGTATCAACCATACGAATCATCTCATCAATGTTACGACCAAGAGGTAAGTCATTGATAACTGCATGACGAATAGTACCATCAGCATCTATTAAGAAAGAACCACGAAGAGCTACACCACCATCTAAAAGAACATCATAAGCTTTAGAAATCTCTTTTGTAAGGTCAGCTACTAAAGGCATCTTAACACGGCCAATACCACCTTGATTTACTGGAGTTTCTCTCCATGCAAAGTGAGAAAATTGACTATCAACAGATACACCGATAACATTTACACCACGCTCTTTAAACTCCTCTACTTTATGAGAAAAAGCGATAATTTCAGATGGACATACAAAAGTAAAGTCTAATGGGTAAAAGAAAAGAACTGTACCTTTTTCACCATAATTTTCTGATAATTTGAAATCTTCAACGATTTGACCATCTGCTAAAACTGCTGTTGCTGTAAAATCTGGAGCTTGTTTTGTTACTAACATATATATATCCTTGTGTTTTGTTTAATTTATTGATGAAATTTTAACTAAAATTTTATTAACAAAGCTTTCTTGAAAGAAAGTAATTTTTTTATTTATGGTTTATCTGATAAACAATAAACTGTGCTATTATGATTTTTAGTTATATTTTAATGAAAACTAGATTATTTTAAATTCCTTTTGATATAGTTTATACTAGAATTAGTAAATCACACACAAAGGAATAAGACAGATGTCTAAATTATCTATAAAAGTAAGATTACAAATTATTATCTTACTAACAATTTTTATAGTTTCAACTATTTTAATTTTACAATCTATCCATAGTATTAAAAAAATCACTCAAGAGAGTGTAGAAAAATATAAGGTTGAAGCCTTTGCAAATAAGCAGATAGAACTTCAGAATTATGTTTCTATTGCTACAAAATCTATCGAATCATTTTATGATAGAACTTCTCAAGCTAAAATAGAACTTGAAGTGAAAGATGAACTTAAATTGCAAACAAATTTTTTACTCAAAATTATTCAGAAGGAGTATGATGATAATAAGTATACTCTTACTAAAAGTGAATTGAAAAAAGATATTATAGATATTGTTCAATCTGCAAAGTATGGTAAAACTGGTTATTTTTGGATTAACGATAGAAAGCCAAGAATGATAATGCACCCTATCAAACCCTCTTTAAATGGCAAAGATTTATCCCATACTAAAGACTCAAATGGTGTTTATATATTCAATGAGATGGTAAAAGCTACAAAATATAATGGCGAGGGAACTGTTAAATATTTTTGGTCAAAACCAGGGTATAGCAAACCTCAAGCTAAAGTATCTTTTGTGAAAGTTTTTAAACCTTTTAATTGGATTATTGGAACTGGTGCTTATGTTTCAGATGTTACAAAAGAGATTCAAGCTGAAGCATTACATACTATCTCAGAGATGCGATTTGGTCAAAATGGATATTTTTGGATTAATGATACATCTGGAACTATGGTTATGCACCCAATGAAACCACAACTTGTTGGTAAAAATTTGATGAATTTACAAGACCCTAAAGGTGTCTATGTCTTTAGAGAGATTGTTAAAGTTGCCAAAGATAATAATCAAGGAAGTTTACGTTTTGATTGGTCAAGAGGTTCAACAGGTTTGGCTGAACCAAAAATGGCATATATATCACTTTTTAAACCTTGGGGATGGATAATCGGAACAGGTGCATATATAGATGATTTAGAAAAACATATAACACATATGCAAGAGAAATCTGTGCAACAGATAAATACATTAATCATTAAAATCGTTAGTATCTCTTTTATCATTGCTATTATCGCTTATTTTATAATTATCTATTTTATCAATCAGAGTATAGCAAGACCTATAAATCAGTTTAAATCTAAGATTTTATATATCTCTGAAAACAATGATTTAACACAAAGAATGGATACAGATGCTCCATTAGAGATTAGTGAGATGGCAACAAGTTTTAATATCCTTATAGACTCTCTTAGCGAACTTATTAATACATCCAAAATATCCTCAACAGAGAATGCTTCTATCTCTTATCACCTTACATCATCATCAAATAATGTAGGAAAAAATATTGAACACTCTTTTGATGTGGTACAAGAAACAAATACCAAAGCACAAACTATCAAAGAGGAGATTACTTTATCTATCTATAATGCACAAAAAAGTAAAGATGATATTGAAACAGCTAAAGAAAATCTTCTTATTGCAAGAGATACAACTATTGAACTTATTCAAAAAGTTCAATCAAGTGCAGAGAGTGAACATGAATTAGCAAATACGATGGAAAATCTTTCAAGAGATGCTGGAGATGTTAAAAATATTTTAAGTGTTATCTCTGATATTGCCGAACAAACTAATCTTTTAGCATTAAATGCAGCCATTGAGGCAGCTAGAGCAGGAGAACATGGTCGAGGATTTGCTGTTGTTGCAGATGAAGTACGTAAACTTGCAGAAAGAACTCAAAAATCATTAAGTGAGATTAATGCTACTATAAACGTTATTGTTCAAGCTATTATGGACGCATCTAGTCAAATGAATGAAAATTCAGATGCTATTCAACTTTTATCAAGTACATCTCAAGATGTTGAAAATCATATAAATAAAGCTGTCGATATTGTCAATAGTGCTGTTATAGCTAGTGATGAAACTGTAAAAGATTTTGAAACAACTGGTAATGATATTGGAATTATTGTTACAAAAGTTGCAGAGATAAATGAGATTTCAGCTGTTAATGCTAAAAATATGGAAGAGATAGTATCTGCAAATGAACACTTAAATACATTAACAGATAACTTGAACGATAAACTGGAAGAGTTTAGAACATAAAATTACAATAAATTACAAAGGAGTATATGCAATGAGTGAAGTTATACAAGAGCAACCAAAGAAAAAATATTATGATTACATAAGTGTTGGAAATAGAACAAAACAGGAGGTTTATTTTGTAGAACAGCATGATAAACATCAAATGTTTGAACTTTTTATTCAAAAAAATCCAAATAAACAGACTGTGGTTATAACGAAAAGTAAACGTAAAGCAGATGAACTTGTTGCATTTTTAAGAACAAAAGCTATTGTAGCTAAAACTGTTCACGGAAATCATAAAAAAGAGGAGATAGAGAAAACAAAAATAGCTTTTAATGATGGAGATATACAACTACTCATAACAACAGAAATAATCTTTTTCTCTCTTGAGCTTCAAAAGATAGAGATGATTATAAATTATGACCTACCTCTTCAAGTAGAGAATTATTTTAAAACTCTTCGCTATGTTGATGAAGTTGGCATATCTATCTCTTTTATAAGCTATGAAGATGAAAAAACACTTGATATTATAGAACTTATGATGAAATATAATATCCCTCAATTAGAGATAGAAGAGTTTGAACATACACCTCTTCCTAAGATAAATAAAAAAGATAAACGCAAAAAACCACGTCATAAAAAAAGTAAGAAAAAATCTCTTAAAACAGAAGAGAATGAGTAGCACTACAAAGTGCTACTTTTTTATGTTGTAAGAAAGATTTTCAAATCCATCCTCTGTTACTAAAATATCATCCTCTATACGTATCCCTATCCCTCGATATTTTTGAGGTACACTTTTATCATCTTTATCTATATAAATAGCAGGTTCAATAGTTAAAACCATCCCCTTTTGAAGTCTAATCTCTTTCCCATTTTTATATCTATATGGAGAGCTATCGTGAACATCTAAACCCATCCAATGACCTATTCCGTGAGGATAATATTTTTTATATGCCTCTTCTTTAATTAAGTTCTTCGTTGTACCCTTTAAAATTTTTAATGCTACCATCCCCTCTGTTAAAAGTTGTATCGCTTTTTTTTGTAGAGTTGTTCTTTTTATCTGAGGTTTTATCATCTCTATAATCGTAACCTCAACAGATAAAACCATATCATATAACTCTTTTTGGGCTAAACTAAAACTATTATTTACAGAGATAGTCCTCGTGATGTCACTTGCATAATATTGATACTCACATCCAGCATCTATTAAAATTAAATCATTATTAAGAAGAGGTTTATTATTTTGAATATAGTGAAGAGTATTTGCACTATTTCCAGATGCTACTATGGATGTATAGGCATCATTATATGCACCATTTTTCTTAAAAACATACTCTAACTCTGCTTGAACTTCATATTCATTTTTCCCTCTTTTATCTAGCTTCATAACTCTATGATGAGCTAAAGCTGTTATATCTATCGCTTTTTTAATAAGTGCTATCTCTGCTTCTGATTTGATAACTCTTAATAAACCTATATGATAACCAATATCTTTATGCTGAGAAACATCTTGTATACTATCAGGAAGTTTTTTATCTGTTCTTCTAAAATCATAATAGAGTGTTCTCCTATTTTGCATATAACTAAGTAGTTTCTTATCAAATTTATCGATAGAAAAAATATTATCTATCTTAAATCTTTTTCTTGCCTCTTTAACACCAAGTCGTTCACCTGTCCAAAGTTCAAGTTGTTTATCTTTTTTTTGAACAAAAAGAGCAGTTGTGATTTTTTTATTCTCTTTTGTGATTATTAAAGCACTATTTTCCTCTTTAAACCCTGTAAGATAATAGAAATTACTATCTTGCCTAAAAGGAAATTCTGTATCATTTGAACGTGTTTTAGCGGTAGCTGAAAAAAGAATAGTTATACTATTTTTAGAAAGCTTTTTTCCTAACTTCTTACGTCTTTTCTTATACTCTAATTCCTCTATCATCTACACACCTCCTCTAACCATACTCCACTCTTATTTAAGAGTTTTTCAAGTGCTTTACTCAAGGCTATTACACCACCATCAGCATTTTTCATCATTACTATCTCTTTTTCAGAAAATGTTTTTGTAGATATTACACTACTTGTTCTTGCATCTATCAAAGTAAAATTAATTTTTATATTAGCATACGAACTATTTTCATCCTCTGAAAAATATTGCATAAAATCTTCAATATCTGTTTCAAGAAGTAAACTATTTCTAGTTCTTGATTTATATATCTGTACATTTTTAAAAAGTTCTGTTTCTCTAATATAGTTTGTTATCTCCTTACTGATAACTTTATTGGGAGAATTAACCCATAAAGCTTGTGAAAAAACCAGATGTTTATAATCTCCTAAACCATAGTGCATATCCAAAGATTTTAGAGCATTTGAACTAAATGATTGTCCAACTTTAAGAGAACTTTTTTTACAATTTGTTTCACTAAAAACTTTCTGTTTTAGCTTTAAATGTAGATTATATTCCACAATTTTAGGTGCAACAGGTGTACACCCTAAAAATAAAAAAAGTGTTACTATTATATATATAAATCTCATCTACTTCTCCCCCGGTCCTTTATTTATTTCCTCTTGTTTAAATAAAATATCACTAGGACTTCTATCATATTGTTCTAATGTTTCCCCAAATTTAACCATCAAGTCTTGCATATCAAGAAGAGTATTATTCATCGTTGGAACTAAATCGGAAGTTATCTCTTTCACATTAAACTCTCCACTTGCCACCGCACGTTTTATCTCATCCATAGAAGCTGTAATACCTACATAACTCTCCATAATAGAAGCAAAAGAGTTGTTAATATTTGTTTCCCACTCTTTACTTGAATAGATAAAATTATCTATGTTTGGTATCATTTTATCTATATTTGATGTTAGAAGTTCTATATTTTTACCACTTTTTTTAACACTTTCTATCATCTCTTCATCTAAAAGAATATCAACTTTTGTTAAAATAGTTGCTGTTTTTTTCAATATCAAACTAATCTGTTTCTGATTTGTTTCATTTAAAAGCTGTTGAGTTTTTTGTAATGTTCCTGTCAAACTAGAAGAAACTCCTCCAAAAGAGTTCTCTATCTCCTTAAAAAGTGAAGGAGTTGATTGTATTATAGGATAAGCTTCACCATTTTTTATAGTAAGTACTTTTGAACTATGTTTCCCCATACTAAGGTTTATATAACTAAGTCCTGTAATCCCTTGAGCTGTAAGTTTAGCTTTCGTATCTATCTTAATAGGTGTAGTTTTTAATATAGTGATTAACACCTCTACCTGTTCTGTATTTGCTGGATTTATTTTCATTTTTGAGACACGACCGACACTTATGCCTCTATATTTTACAGGAGCATCTATATTTAAACCTAAAACAGATTCATTAAAGTAGATAAGATATTTTTGAGTTTTTGCATCTGCTGTTGGTTTAATCAACCAGTACATAAAAATAAGCATCAATGAAAATGCGACTACAACACTAAACCCTATCGCTGTATAATTTACTTTATTGTTCATTAAATTTTCCAAAAAAAGTTTCTATAAAATCATTTTTGACAGATTTTATATTTTTTAAACTACCCTCATAAGCTATCACTTTATTATCTATAATAGCTACTCTATCCATTGTATCATATATCGATTGTAAGTCATGAGAAACCATAACAATAGTTAAGCCAAGGAGAGAGCGAAGTTCTAAGATAAGTGCATCAAAATCTCTTGCAGATACAGGGTCAAGTCCACTTGTTGGCTCATCTAAAAAAAGTAGTTTAGGGTCCATAGCTAAAGCACGAGCTAAACCAGCTTTTTTTTTCATACCACCACTTATTTGAGAGGGAAAAAGGTTTGCATCTGATTGTTTTAAGCCTACTAAATCTATCTTAAATTTTATTATCTCATCTATCATCTCTTTAGATAGGTCTGTGTACTCTTCCAAAGGAAGAGCAATATTTTCAGCGATAGTTAAAGAGGAAAATAAAGCTCCAGCTTGAAAAAGAACACCCCATTCACGACGAAGTTTTTGGGCATTTTTATGAGAGATATTATCTAGTTTATACCCTAAAATATTCATAGAACCACTATGAATATGTTGTAACATAACCATCTCTCTCATAAGTGTAGTTTTACCAGCTCCACTAGGACCAAGAAGACCATAAATATCACCCTCATTTACAGTAAGATTTAATCCATTGTGAATAACTCTGTTATCAAAAACTGTCTTAATATTTTTTGCTTCAATAATCTTTTTCATTAGATACCTAAACTTGTAAAAACTATTGAGAAGATTGCATCACATACTATCACTGCAAATATCGATTCTACAACACTTTTTGTAGTATTGAACCCTATACTTTGTGTGTCATTTTTAACCATTAAGCCCCTATAAATAGAGATAGAAGCTATTAAAAATGCAAAAAATGGCCCTTTTAATAACCCAATAAAAAGATGTGAAATATCTACAACTTCATGAAAACGTTCTATAAAAAGCTCTACTGTTATATTTAAGTCAATATTTGCAACTAACATCCCACCAAAAATACCCATAATATCAGATACAAATATCAAGAGAGGAAGAGTTATCATAAGTGCTATAATCCGAGGCATTACCAAAAATATATAGGGTTCAAATCCCATAGTACGCATCGCATCTAACTCCTCTGTTATCTTCATCGCTCCTATTTGAGCGGTAAAAGCTGAACCACTTCTTCCTGCTATAACGATAGCCGTGATAAGAGGTGCTAACTCTCTTAATATAGAGATACCTATCATATCTACTATAAATATATTTGCACCATAGAGTTTAAGTTGAAATGCTGATTGATAGGCGATAACTAAACCGATAAGAAAGCTTGTTAAAGAGACGATACCTAAAGCTTTGAGACCACTCTCATTTATCTCAAAAGCTATCTCTTTAAAGCGTATATTTTGAATAGATTTCAGATAATGAACTTTTGTACTAAAAACATTACCTAAAAAAGCCATAAATAGTAAAAAACCTAAAAAATAGTTATGTATATATTCCCCTATATTGTGAATAGAAGTTCTATTTTTAATTGTAGAAATTGGTATATTTTTTGTAGTATCTCTTTTCACTAATTCCAAAGTATCTTTCATATCTTTATCTGTTACTAAAAAATTTGTTTTTATCTTTTTAGCTTGAAATTTATCTATAAGTTGATGTAAAAAAATTGCAACAGCAGTATCTATTGAGATAACATCTTCTATATTGATTTCAATATATTTAATATTTTTTAGTGCTATTTTTTCAATAATTTGCTGATTTTTTGAGATACCATAGAGTGTTAGCTTATCTTTAAATTTAAAGATAAGCTTCTCCTCTGTTTCTATTATTTGTAGTGTAGTATTTATCATTGAGCTACTATGTTAAAAATCTCTCTCTAAGAGTTTATCAACTTTTAAAATAGTAATAATTCTATCTTCCTGTTTTCCAACACCATCTATCATTGTATCATTTCCATTTATAGTATCTGGAGCTGGGCCGATATTTTCTTTTTTAATTCTAATAGCAGCTGTCAATTTATCTATCACAAATCCAGCAACCTCATCACCCTGCTTTAATACAAAAAATCGTGTCTCTTCATTGTGATTTTTTAACTGTAATCCAAATTTTACACGTAAATCAATCAGAGGAATAACTGAACCTCTAAGATTGAATACACCAAGAACATAAGCAGGAACTTGAGGAACTCTTGTCCAAGCAAAAGGTTTAATAATCTCTTGAATAGCTAAAATAGGCACAGCATACTCCTCTTCACCTATTATAAAGCCAACTAATTGAACAATATCATCTGACTGGTCAAGAGTTGCTGTACTTTGTTGAGCACCCTGTTGATTAATAATCTGTTTTAATTTATCACCCATTATAAAAACTCCGATTTAAATTTAACATTTCTTTGAACTACACTTGAAAGGTAGTCAGCAGAGTATGGTTTTGTAATATACTCAACCATTCCAGACTCAACACCTCGCATACGGTCTGATTTTCCTGTACGAGATGTAACAGCGATAAGAGGTAAATTTTTATATTTATTATATTTTTTAATCTCTGTTGCTAATGTATATCCATCCATTCTAGGCATCTCAATATCAACTAACATACAATCAAAATTATGCTCACCCTGTTTCAAAATACTAAGAGCTTCTTGTCCATCACTTGCTTCAACTAATGTCATACCTAATGGTTCAAGAGCTTTATGCATAATCATTCTATCTGTTTTTGAATCATCGACTATCATAATAGTATAATCACTTGATTTTGTCTTTTCACTACTTACAGCATCGCCTGATGAACCATCTATCATAGCCATCGCCTTAACACCTTTCGCCATCTCCATAAGTGCAACAACATCTACAATAAGAGTTACACCACCATCACCACGAATAGTAGCTCCAGCAATACCCTCTATACCTTTAAGATAATCTCCTAAAGATTTGATAACTATCTCCTCTTGACCTACAAGAGTATCGACAATCAGACCAAGTTTACTTGTTCCTAAGCCTAAAACAACAACATAGGCATGCTCACTAGCATCAAGTATACGTTCCACTTCAAAAATATCACCAATATGTACTAAAGATAAAACATCATCACGAAGTCTCATAACACTTCTACCCTCAACACTATATATCTCATCTCTTGAGATACGCACTGTTTCTAAAACAGAAGCTAGTGGGATAGCATAATACTCCTCTTGAACACCAACGAGAAGAGCTTGAATAATAGCAAGAGTTAAAGGAATTTTTAGCTTCATCGAAGTTCCTTCATCCTTTTTACTCTCAACATCTATAATACCATTAACTTTATCTATGTTTGTTTTTACAACATCCATACCAACACCACGACCAGATACATTTGTAACAGAGGCAGCTGTTGAAAATCCTGGTTTCATAATCAATAAAAATGCCTCTTTTTCACTCATAGAATCAGCTTCTTTTTCGGTAATTAAACCCTTTTCCATCGCTTTATCTTTAAGCATCTCAGCATCTAAACCTTTTCCATCATCATCTATCTGAATAACGATTTGGTTTCCTTCATTATATGCTTTTAATGTAATTGTTCCTGTTTCTGGTTTTCCAGATTCAAGACGAACTGAAGGTATCTCAATACCATGGTCACAAGAGTTTCTAATAATATGAACTAAAGGGTCACCAATCTCTTCAACGATAGATTTATCCAGTTCAGTATCCTCTCCAGATATTTCTAACTCTATTTTCTTGTTCAATTCACGAGTTAAATCTCGAATCATTCTAGGAAATTTATTAAAAACTTTACCAATAGGAAGCATTCTTGTTTTCATAACTGCAATTTGAAGGTCAGTTGTAACCAATGAAACGATAGATACAACTTGATTTAACTCCTCTAAAAACTCTTCACCCTCATAACGTTCTTCAACATCATCGTTTATCTTAATAAGTCTATTTTTAGCAAGAACAAGTTCCCCGATAAGATTCATAAGATGGTCAAGTCTTTTTACATCTACACGAATTGTTTGTTCTACTGTTGCTGGAGCTCGTTTTGTAGGAGCTGCTGCTTTTGCATCCCCTTTTGGTTCTTCTACTTTAGCTTTTTTAGGAGCAACAGGTGTTTTTTGAACTGCTACTGGTACTGTAACTGGTACTACTGTTGGAATAGGAGGTTGAGCTACAACATCTTCTTCAGCCTCATCTTCAATATGAGGTGCTTCAAGAACAGGTTCTCCTGCTTCTATCTTTGCCTCACGCTTTATTCTATCTTCCTCTTGACGCTGACTTAAAAGTTTTTCTATCTCAGCTTCTAACTCATCTGGAGCCATATTGTCATAATCAGGTTCATCTTCAGCTACTGTTTCCTCTACGACAACTTTCTCTTCAATAACTGGTGTTTCAACTACTTTTGGTGTTGGCATAGGAACATCCCCATCTCCACCACTGATTTTATCAAGTTTTATAACACAATCAGCTACATCAATACCTGCATCTGCACTTGTATCTCTAATAGTATTTAAAAGTGCTTTCATAAGGTCAATAGACTCTAAAACAACATCCATAATATCTGGTGTAATTATAAGGTCACCATGTCTAGCTTTATTTAAAACATCTTCCATATGGTGTGTCAAATGTGTTAAAACATCAAAGTTTAAAAATGAAGATGCACCTTTAACTGTATGTGCAACACGAAATATTCCATTTAAAAGCTCTAAATCTTCTGGAGTATTTTCTAACTCAACTAAATCTTCATCTAATTTTTCTACTAATTCAAATGACTCAACTAAAAAATCTTGTAATATCTCCTGAAATTCATCCATATCTACACTCCTATTTCATATGAGCACGAACAACACGTGCTACTTCATCATAAAATGAACTCGCTTCAAACTTAACTAAATAAGCTTCTCCACCAGCCTCTAAACCTCTATTTTCACTAAAATGGTCACTTATTGATGAGTTAAATACAATAGGAATGTTGGCAAATCTTTCATCCTCTTTTACATTAGCTGCAAAATGAAAACCATCCATTCTAGGCATCTCTACATCTGAAATAATTATTTTAAGATGTTCAGACAAAGCACCCTCATAAGTATTATATAAACCATCTAGTTTTTCTAAACCATCTTGACCATCTATCGCCTCAACAACGTGAAAACCCATCTTAATTAAGGCCTCTTTTACTATTTTTCTTGCTGTTGAACTATCATCTAAAACTAAAGCTACTCCTGAAAACATCTCTAAATCTTGTGGTACATTATCTATATCTGGTTCATATAAACCTAAGTCTTGAACAACACTCTCTAAATCAAGAATAAGTAATACATTGTCATTCTCTATCTTTGTTACACCTGTGATTTTATTGCCATCAAGAGAACCACTTACAAATGTTGCAGGTTCAATATCGCTCCAATTTATTCTTCTAATTCTTTTTGCTTCGTGAACTATAAATCCTATAAGTACATTATTAAACTCTGTAATAATAACTCTAAAACTTTTTTCAATATCAGCAGGAGGTGTTATTCCCATCCAGTTTGCTAAATTAACAACAGGTATAACAACATCTCTCAAATCAAATATACCCTCGATAAATTCAGGAGTTCCTGGAAGTTCTGTTAAATCTGGTACACGTATAATCTCACGAACTTTTGAAACATTGATACCATATATACCCTCATATACACTATCTTCTTCTTGTCGTAATATACGAAAATCTACAAGTTCCATCTCATTAGAACCAACTTTTAGTGAATTATCATTCATTCTTTTATCCCTTTAGAGAAGATATGTTCTTCCAATAGTTCTTTATTATTTAGTAATTTTACACTAAAATATCTTTGATTGCATGCAAAAGCATCAAGATTTATATAAATAAAGCTTTGAATTGGAAATTGTTTATTTTGATGAAAGTGTCCATCTATAAAATAATCACAACTATATCTTTTTCTTAATCTTTTATTTGTAAAAAGTTGAAAATCTGTAATTTTATTACAATCATCTTTTTCAGAAAGATATTTTTCTAATTTTTTTATAATAAAATGAGAACCTAAACTATCTAAAACAGAGATAAAAGAGAGTAATAAAGAGTTTCGAATAAATAAACTATATATTTTATAGCCTACTCCTCCATTAAAATCACCGTGAGAGAGATAAATCTTTTTCTTTTTAAAAGATGCTAAAATAGGCTGTTGAGATAAAGAAAATATTTTTATATTTGGAAATATTTTTTGAAGATTAAAATCATGATTTCCCTCTAAATATATAATCTCAATCTTTATTGATATATGATTTAAAAGTTCTATTAATTTTTTATTTTTATATTGTGTATATTCTACTTGACCAAATAAACTATCAAAAATATCACCCATAAGTATAAGTTGTGTAGGTTGTAATTTTTTAGAGTCTATATCTTTTATAAACTCTAAAAAGTGGGGACGAAAGCTAGAATAGTGGGCATCTGCTACTAAAAAAGCACCCTCTTTTATAGTGACTTGACTATGGAACATAAGCTATATTTGGTACTCCCATAGATTCATCAAGACCCATCATAATATTTGCATTTACTATTGCTTGAGAAGATGCACCTCTCATAAGGTTGTCTATTGCACTTGAGATAAAAAGTATATTACCTTTTTTTTGAACATATATATCACAAAAATTTGTACCAGATACACTTTTCATATCTACTGGATTTTGAGATACTCTTATATGAATATCATCTTTATAAAACTGTTGCAAAAGTTCATAAGCATCAAATTCTCCTTCAACTTGAATATAGATAGAGGAGAGCATTCCACGGGTAACTGGTACAAGATGAGGCACAAAATTGACTTCCTCAAAATTTACACCAAGTTTTTGAGCTATCTCTGGAGCATGACGATGTAAAAGTGGATTATAAGCAAAAAGATTATCATTTACATTAACGAAGTGAGTCACTTCACTTAACTTTTTCCCAGCTCCACTTACACCTGTTTTTGCATCTATAATAATAGGTGTATTTTCTATACGTTTTTCCATAAATGGAACTAAACCTAAAATTGCAGAGGTAGGAAAACAGCCTGGATTTGCTACAAGTTTTGCAGATCTCAGCTCCTCTCTAAAGAGTTCTGGAAGACCATAGACTACGTGAGAAAGATTTTTACTATCTGTATGTTTTGTATAAAACTCTTCATAAACATCTTGAGTTAATCTATAATCAGCTGATAAATCAACAACTTTTACACCCTTTGCTATAAGTGGTTTTACATACTCCATAGCTGTTTTATGAGGTAGTGCTAAAAATACTAATTCACAATGGAGTACTATATCTCTTATATCTGCCTTATGTACACTCTCTTCACACACACCATTTAAAGAGGGATGAAGTCTATTTATAGTTGTTCCACCCTCTGAATTTGCTATATAATTGAGATTGAAAACAGAATGATTTAATATCATTTTAACAAGTTCTAAACCTGTATATCCTGTTGCACCAACAATACCTACATTAATCTTAGTGAGTTTCAAAAACTATCTCCTGATATTTGACCTCATCTATCTCATACTCTCTATTTCTACCAGGTAAGATAACTTTAACCTCATCCCCCTCCTCTTTTCCTAAAAGCTGTTTTGCTAAAGGAGAGTTAAAAGAGATAAGTCCCATATCTGGGTTTGATTCACATCCACCAACGATAGTATACGTAAGCTCTTCATCTGTATCCATATCTGTCATCATTACTGTCGAACCAAAACTAATTTTCGAGTGTGCTAATTCACTAGGGTCTACTATCTGAGAACTTCCTATAATAACTTGAAGTTCTGCTAAACGATTATCTATATTTTTTTGCATCTCTTTTGCTGCATGATATTCAGCATTTTCTTTTAAGTCACCATGTTCTAAAGCTTCTTCAATATCTTTCACAACTTGAGGACGTTTTACCTGTTTTAAATCTTTTACTTCAGCTTGTAATTTTTCATAACCGAAAATTGTCATTGGTTCAATTCTTTGCATATTTTATTCTCTTTGTATAATTATTTTATAGAGGGATTATATCGAAATTTCGATGGTGTAGATGTTAAAACAGCCTTGAATTAAGGATGTTTTACTTTAATAGTGGAGTTTAAACTCCATCCAATAATGGCTGTTAAAAATATAACTACAAAAGAGGGAACAATAGAATAGCTATAAAGAAGGTAAACCAACCAAGAGAGTATAGCTCCAAGAGGAGTTGGTACACCTGTAAAATATTTATCTACTTCTCCAGCATCTGTATGTATATTAAAATGGATTAATCTTCTTAACCCTGAGATAACATAATATATACTTGTAACAGATGCTAATATAAGTAATACTCCATCTAAAGAGTTTGCATATACTGCTTGAAAAATCAAAAAGACAGGAACAAGTACAAAACTTAAAAAATCTGCAAAACTATCGAGTTGCACTCCAAACTCATTAGAAAGTTTATATTTTCTAGCGATTTTACCATCAAATATATCAAATGCTCCACCAATCCAAGCTAAAATTATCGCTACAAAAAAGTTATTTTGTGTGATGAAATATATAGCTAAAAGACCAGCAGTAATATTTACAAATGTAAACAAGTTCGCCAAGTTAAAATGTGATGATGGTGTCCATAAAAATTTCATAATTATTCTCTCCTTAAAAAATATTGAGGTAAAGTATACCTTGCCAAATAGAAGCTGTTACTATTCCAGCTGAAAAACCAGCGATAATATCATCACCCATTACACCTATACCACCCTTTGTTTCACGGTCTATACGACCGATAATAGAAGGTTTTGCAATATCAAAATATCTAAAAAGTATAAAAGCTAAAATAGATTGGATTAGAAAACCATTTTCTAAGTTTGTAATCTCTGAAAAGGAAACAGTAACAGCTGGAGCAACACTCAGTGCAAACCACATACCAGCCAACTCATCTATCACTATACTTTTATCATCATGAGAGTTTGTTCTCTCTTCATATCTGTTTATCTCTTTGATAGCAACTATACTAATCAATGCAGTAGCTAGAAAAAGTGTATAAGCATCAAAATAGATAAGTATAAGCATACCAAGAGGAAGAGAAACTAATGTTCCAACTGTTCCAGGGGCTACGGGAGATAAACCACTATATCCTAGGGTAATAAAAAATCTGTTCATTATGTTTTTCCTTT
>Ga0256826_1001311_pt1 | contig 15469 bp, 18 predicted proteins | sample CV79metaG_FD_185975 | JGI IMG/M metagenome (GOLD analysis project Ga0256826, IMG submission 185975) | Hydrothermal vent microbial communities from East Pacific Rise, Pacific Ocean - CV79 | ecosystem: Environmental > Aquatic > Marine > Hydrothermal vents | place: Pacific Ocean: East Pacific Rise...
GTTTGTGGATGGGAATTATAGGGGAGTAGTGCTTAAAGTTTGCTTAAGTGGTTGGGGAATCTGGAAGAAATTCCTGAATCTTCCTCTTCCTTTATTCTCTATCTTCTTTAAACCCCTATTTTAGGGGCTTAATGCTATTTATACTATTAAGCTTGTGTAATCCAACCACCACCGATTAATTTAGCATCATCATAAAAGACTGCTGCTTGACCGACTGCAACACCAAAAACACTCTCTTTTAAACTAACTATAGCTTGAGTATTTTCTATCTTCACATGACACTGAACTGCTCTCGTTCTATATCTAAGCTTTACACTCGTAACAAATTCTATTTCTTTTGTAAACATATTTAAATTATCAAGTACTACAGAATTACAAGCTAATTTTTCTCTCTTTCCAACAACTATCTGATTCTTATCAGGATTAATACTTAATACAAAATGTGGATCATGTGCACCATGAACAGTAAATCCTTTACGCTTTCCTATTGTATAGTGCATATAACCTTTATGTTTACCCACAATATTACCATCTGTATCTAAAACATCCCCAACTTGATCAACTTTTACATATTTTTGAAGGAGATCTGTATATGAAGTTTCAACAAAACATATTTCACTTGATTCTTTTTGAGAAGAAAATGATTCTAAACCTTGAATAGATGCTGCTTTATCTTTAATGTCTGATTTCAATCTTTCACCTAAAGGAAATTTTAGTCTTGCTAAAATATCTTGTTTGACATAAAACAAAAAGTAACTTTGATCTTTTGTATCATCTTCTGCTTGGTAAAAATATTCACCATCTGTCTTAATATAATGACCCGTTGCCAAATACTTAGCACCAATCTTATCTGCAAAAGTTATCATCTCTCCAAATTTCATTGTTCTATTACAGAGTGCACAAGGATTTGGTGTTTTACCCTCTGCGTAAGTATCTATAAAAGGTTGAAAAACATTTTGATTAAATTTATCTTGCAAATCTAATACATGAAGTTTCACACCAAGTCTATCTGCTGCTTTTTGAGCTCTTGCCTGATGTACTTCATGATAACCTGGTTTAGAGTGAAGTTTCATATATAAACCTTCTACTTCATAACCTTCTTCAATTAAAAAAAGAGTTGCTATTGTTGAGTCAACTCCTCCACTCATACCTACTAATACTTTCTCTTTCATCATTTTCTTAAACTCGACAATGATTTATAATAGGATGTATCATCCAAACCTGCATCCTCTAATACTTCTATTTGACGATTTAATGATACATCAATTTCACCAACAATATTTTCAAAATTGTCTGTTACTCGAATCAATTCTAAATCCTCTCTATTTATCATTCCATCAGCTAATAACTTATCCTCTATAAATTTTATAAGTGGATTATAGAAATCACTTCCAACTACAAATATTTTCACACCTGTCACTTTTTTTGTTTGAACAAGTGTTAATGATTCAAAAAGCTCATCTAGAGTACCAAAACCACCTGGAAATATCACATATGCCATAGAATATTTAACCAACATAACTTTTCTAGAGAAGAAATAATCAAATGTTAATTCTTTAGTTGTGTAAGGATTTAGTTCCTGTTCAAAAGGTAAATCAATATTTAAACCTATTGACTCTACATCATGAGTGCTTGCACCACGATTAGCTGCTTCCATTATTCCAGGTCCACCACCAGTCATAATGTTATAACCTTTTTCAGATAATAAAGAAGCAAGTTTTTGAGCCTGCTTATAATATTTATTATCCTCTTTCGTACGTGCACTTCCAAAAATTGTTACTGTTGGACCTAAATCACCAAGTTCATCGAAGCCTTTTACAAAATCTGCAAGTATTTTAAAAACACTCCAAACATCAGCAGATTTAATATCCTTAATATATTTCTTTGTTAATTCATTTTCTCGGTTTTTCATGATTATGACTTTAGCTGTGTTAATCGTTCTTTTTTTGTTCCAATTGTAGTTATCTGGACACCAAAGTTTCCATCTACAATCACTACTTCACCTTGTGCTATTACATGGTTATCAACTAAAATTTCTAAAGGATCATTAGCTAATTGATTCAACTCAATAACTGAACCAATATCCATATTTAGAACATCTTTAAGAAGCATTCTTTTTTTACCAATTCTTACTCTTACTGGTAATTTTACATCCATTATCAATGATATATTATTCATTTCATCAGGATTTAAATTAATACTTTGAGATGTACATAAAGGTTCTTCTTCTGAAGTTTCATAATTTTCTGTAGCATCTGCAGAATCACTACTATTACCAGAGATAGCATTTACAATTTTTTCATCAATTATAAACATTATTAAAGAATTTAAACTCTCTAATGAAAATCTATACACATACATTTTATTAAAGTTTTCTAAACTGACCTCTGTATCATCACTTATATTTTCAATATCAGTAACACTAAATGATAAGACAGGTAATTCAGTTTGAGAAGAAAGAGAGTTAGAAATGGCACCAAATATATTAGAAATTATCTCTTTGGTTGCATCTATATCATCATCATTAACATCTTCTCTATCACTCGCTTCTTCACCCATCATCATATCAGAGAGTGATGCAGCTAAGTTAGGAGGAAGTGCAACCATAACATCTGCTTCTATATCACCAGTTACTTTTAATTTAACTAAAATAATTGGTGGTACTATATTTGAAATAATACTTAATTCTTGTTCTTCTTTAAGTTCTAATGTAGGTGCCATTCCAACTAAAGCTTCAATCGTACCTACAGTTTCATCTTCAAAAAGTTTTATAAAATCACTCATCTTCTTCTTCCTCTATCTCATTTTCAATGATCTCTTTTACACCAGAGATTTTTTCTTGACGCTGTTTTTCAAAATTTTCTAATGCACGTTTAACAGCATCTTTTTCAGTATCAATAATTTCAGTTATATTAATAGATTTTCTAAAGCGACGTAAACCTATCTCTCCTCTAAAACGTTCTTTCCCATCAACACTTACAGTAACTATATCATCTGCAGCACTTGAAAGTCTTAATACATCACCAACATGTAACTCTAAAATATCACCCATAGTAAGATCTGCATTACCTAAATTTGCTTCTATATCTACTTTAGCACCACCTAAAAGAACCTGAAGTTCAGTATTTCGACTTTTTTTGGTACTTGTCTCATTCAACATTAAATCGCGAGAAGCTAATTTTGGTAAAACTGGTTCAAGAGAAATAACAGGATAACAGATATTCATCATACCTGAAGAATGACCAATGATGATTTCCATTACAACCATAACAACAATTTCATTTTGTGCAACAATTTGAACAACATTAGGAGAAGACTCTTTTGATTCTATAGTTGGGTAAATTTCCATAACAGGACCCCATGCTTCTTTTAAAGTACTCATCATTACCCGTAAAATTGTCTCAAAAAGACTTAATTCAATATCTGAAAACTCACGAGAGGCATCAAAAGGTTCTCCCTTTCCCCCTAGTAATCTATCTAACATAGGAAAAGCAATCGATGGATTGATTTCAATAATTCCACTTCCTTCTAATGGCTTTACTGAAAAAACATTAAAAGAAGTTGGATTAGGTAAACTCATAAGAAATTCACCATATGTCATTTGATCAACTGAATGTAGTTGTATTTCTACAATCGAACGCATTATTGAAGATATTTGAGATGCTAATGAACGTGACATTTTGTCATGAACACCTTTGAATGCACGTAACTGCTCTTTTGAGACACGATTAGGACGTTTGAAATCATAAAGAGTAACTTGGCGTTGAGGAAGAAGATTCTCTTCAGCACTCTCTAGAACATCATCACCATCTTCTTCAACGACATCAAGTAGAGCATCAATCTCTTCTTGCGAAAGTATGTCTGCCATACTATGCTCCTATACTTTCTTTTATTTTTAATATAACAGATTTATGTATCTGCGATATACGTGACTCTGTTATGTTTAAAACTTCACTTATCTCTTTTAGGGTTAACTCTTCAAAATAGTATAACTGAATTATCATCTGTTCTCTCTCTTTATATGTAGAAAGAATTTTTTTAATAACTTCAACTAGTTCATCTTTTTCAATTTGAACAAGTGCTGCACCTTCATCACCAACTTGAAGTTGGTCATGAAGAGGCATAACTGTATATATAGATGAAGCTATTCGTGCATCATGTATTTTATCGGTACTCTCTTCAAGTAGTTCAGCGAGTTCTTCATCTGTAGGTTCAGAATCATGTGTTAACATATGTTCTTCTACAGCATAATCTATAGCTTTTACTAATTTACGACTAGCTCTACTCAGGATATCTAAACTTCTGAGATAATCAAGCATAGCACCATATACTCTTTTTTTAGCATATCCCCAAAAATTATCATTAAGTGTTTCATCATATCTACGAGCAAGTTTAATTAACTCTTCTGTTCCAATAGCTGCCAAATCTGAAAAATCTACACTACTTGGCAGCCTCTCTTTTAATCTAAACGCCATTGCTCTTACAGCTGGCAAATACTGAATAGCCAATTCATCTTCTTTATGCTTTATATCTGCAAAATAGCCTGTTTCAATCATTTACTAGATCCACTATTAGAATCATTTGAATTAACTTTTATTGCAGCATCAGTTATTTTAACCGCAGAATCAATAAGTCTTTCTCTCTTATTAATTTCTCTTACAAAAAAATCTAATTCCCGTTCATGTAAATCACGTGGAAACTTATATCCTCGAGCAGTTAATGTTTTATAATAAAGAGCAATTACAATATGTGAAAAAAGATAAAAAAAAGTAGTAATTAAAAAAGTATATACAAATAAACTATTTGCATCAAATGATTTTAGTACACCAAAAATAATTCCAACAAAAAACCCTTGTACTGTAAAAAAATAAACATAATTTTCACCTAACATAACTACTCCAAATATTTATTAAAAATGCTGCATTAATCTTTTAAAGAGACCTGATAGACCACTCTCATTTGAAGAAACTAGCACATTTCGTTCCAGCTTAGAAGCTATAATCTTAACTATTGCTTCAATATCTCTCGCAGGAATTGAACCTGGATATTGAGCACAAAAAAGTGCTCTCTGTTTTACCGAAGAAGAAACTTTAATATCTGCATTAATTTTACCAATAAGCTTTAAGTCTAAATTTGAATTAATATTTGCTTTTGCTACTTTTTTAATCTTTGTAAAAACTCCCATAGCTTCTTTTTCACTCTTCACTTGATTCATAATCATACTTACATCATCACGCAAAGTTGCAATAGTTTTTATAGTAGCATATGCATCTGTAATTGCAGCTGGATCAGGAACAGTTACAACAATTACATCATCTGCTGCATTTAAAAACATTTGAATATGCTCACCTATTCCAGCTCCAGTATCTATAATCATAACATCAAGTTTATCTAAAACTTGTGCTTCTTGCATAAACTTTTCAAAAAGAGCCATATCTGAATATTTTAGTATTTCATCTCCACTTTCACCTGGAATCAAAATCAGATTTCTTGTTATAGGAATTAAAATATCAGAAACTGTTGCTTCACCTTTTAGTACATGTAAAATATTTTTTTTGATTTTCACATTAAACATAACATCTAAATTTGCAAGACCAATATCTGCGTCAAATATTCCTACATTGAGTCCTTTTTGAGAAAGAGAATATGCTAAATTTGAACTAATAGTACTTTTACCAACACCACCTTTACCACTAGTAATAGCTATAAATCTAGTCTTTTTAGATTTTTTACTACTATTTGAAGCTACAAGTTTTTCTAATTTTTCAGCTTGATGCCCCATCATACTTGACTCCTATTAAAACCATTTAAAAGACAATCTATAAGAAAATCACTTGTTGCACATACTAAATCTTCTGGAACTTCTTGTCCAACTGAAAAATAACTAATTGGTTTTTTAGTTTCATAACTGAGTGAAAAGATATTACCAAATCCTATAGTCTCATCCAGTTTTGTAAACATTAAAGTATCTACACCTAATGTTTCAAAATTATCGTATGTTACTTTTAAATCTTCATATTTAATTGAACTTGGCATAACTAGAACTACTTCAACTTCATACTCTGTTGTATTTGCATTCAAACACTCATAAATTTTTTCAATTTTACCCTTATCATAAGGTGAAGATCCCATAGTATCAATCAAAATATAATCACAGTAACGAAGAGAATCCAAAGCACTACTAAATTCAGGAGGATCTACAACTGTCTCTATCCCTAGTTTCATCATCCTAGCATACTGCATTAGCTGTTCTACTGCACCAATTCTATATGTATCTAAAACTACGAGACCAACCTTGTGTTTCTTTTGCATTAAAAAAGAGTATCTTGCAGCAAGTTTTGCAATACTAGTAGTTTTTCCAACACCAGTTGGTCCAACAAGCATAATAACTTTCTTAGCACCAACTTTTAAGACAGGTTCTCGTCTAATTGGAACCATTTTTCTAAGTATTGTCTGAAAATAGCGTTTAACTGTTGTAGAGTTTTCTCTCATCTTAAAAGGCATATGCTCTAATGTAATTTTCATTAACTCATCTAAATGATCCCTATTCATACCACTTTGAGAAGCTAAACGATATATCTCTGCAAACTCAGATGGAATCTGAGACTCTATATTTGGAGATTTCTCATCCCAAAACATATTTTGAATAATTTTTACTTTATCTGAAAGTTTGTTTATCTCACTTTTAATTGCTTTAAGCTCTTGTGGCTCTTGTGAAACATTTGATTGAGCATTTTCCCTTTTTACAGGTGCAATATACTGTTCTAATGGATCAGATGTCGCAATATTAGAGACCTTCGCTATCTGTTGTGCTGCATTTGAAAGATCAAAGAGAACATCCCTACTCTCTTCTTTAACTGGTTGCTGTTGAGATAAAGGCTTTTGATTTTGCTTATAAGAACTAGGTAGCATCTTTTCATCTATCCCAATAACTATCTCATAAAGAGCTTCACGACCAAGAGCTTTTTTACGTATCTCTTTAGTTTCAATCAGCATTCCCTCATCACCAATTTCGATTTTTGCTTTTTTAAGTGCTTCAGAAGGTGTTTTACCTGTAAAAGTTAATATTTTCATATAGAAATACCTGCTAATGGGATTACAACACTTTCTCTCTCAGACCAAAAAGGGTGTGGAAGTGTTAGTCTAGGAGTATTTACTACTCTATTGTCAAAAAATATCATATCTAAATCTAAAGTCCTTGGTGCATTTTCAAAACTTCGCTTTCGTCCAAATTTTTTCTCTATATGCAATAGATAATCTAAAAATTTACGTGGAGTCATTGAAGTCCTTACAATAATAATTGAGTTTAAAAAATCATCTTGCTCTTTATAACCAAAAGGAGGATTTTTTAAAATCAATGATGTTCTTACTAATGAAACTCTTTTATCTCTTTGAATTTCTACAAAAAGACGATCAAATCGGCGTTTAACATCACCAATATTTCCACCGATGCCAACAGTTGCTTCGTATCTATGTTGTAACTCTTTTTTTGAACTATATGCAAAACGTAGGGACTTAATAATAGTCAGTCTATCATTGAGTTTACGTTTTAGTTGCATCTTAATTAAGCTTTTGCTGCTTGAGCTTTTTGTTGTGCTTCATGAGCTGCTTTAAGTTCGTTCATTATTTGAAGCATACCTAGCATAGCTAAATGATAACCAAAAGGGCCAAAACCAACTACAGATGATGCACATACAGGTGCTATCATATTCTCTTTTCTAAACTCTTCACGTCTATGAATATTTGAAATATGAACTTCTATTGTCGGAATACTTACCGCACTAATCGCATCACGAATAGCTATAGATGTGTGTGTATAAGCAGCTGCATTGATAATGATACCTTGTGCTTCACCATAACACTCTTGAACTTTATCAACTATCTCACCCTCAAGATTACTTTGAAAAAATTCAATTTCAACACCATTTTGAGTTGCAACATCTTTCATCTGAGCATGAATTTGCTCAAGTTTCATTGGACCATAAACATTTTGTTCTCTTACACCGAGCATATTTAAGTTTGGACCTTGGATTACTACAATTTTCATTTAATACCTTTATAAATTTAAGTTTTACTATAACAGCAACATTTTAAGGAGTTATTTTATCTAAATAAAGCATAATCTATTTTAAATTTAACAAATTCAATTTTAAAAGAGTTCTATATGCAAATAATCACACCCCATTTTATCTATTTGAAAGATAGAATTAGTACAAACTTATCTGTAGCTTTTGACAAAACTATTCAAAAGATTGCACCATTTGAGACACTTATTGATGAGTTTCCAGATGCAAAAGTTACAACATTAAGAGAGAACTCCTTACTTATGCCTGGACTTATTAATGCACATGTTCACATAGAATTTTCTGCAAATAAGACTAACTTATCTTATGGTGATTTTATGTCATGGCTCTATAGTGTTATTGAAAATAGAGAGGATTTAATCAACGGTTGTTCACTAGAGTGTATGGACAAAGCTATAGACTCTATGCTTGACAATGGAATTACAACATTTGGAGCTATAAGTTCACATGCGATGGACCTAGAAGCTTGTGCAAATGCTAAACAAAATGTAGTTTTTTTTAATGAGCTCATTGGCTCTCAAGCAACTATGGCAGATGCCCTTTTTACAGATTTCACAGCACGACTAAACGCCAGTAAAGCAGTTACTCGCGAAGGTTTTAGACCTGCAGTAGCCATTCACTCTCCATACTCTGTTCACCCAGTTTTAATTAGAAAAGCACTTGAAATTGTAAAAGAAGAAAAGCTCCCACTTACTGCACATTTTATGGAGTCACAAGCTGAACGTGACTGGTTAGATAAAAGCGATGGTGATTTTAAAAAGTTTTTTAATGATTTACTAAAACAGAAAGAAAATGTAAGTGATTCTCATGAATTTTTAGCAAATTTCTATGAGGTTCCAACACTTTTAACACATGCGGTTCATGCAAATGAAAATGAACTCAATGCCATAGCAAACGCCAATCACACAATCATTCATTGTCCTATTTCAAATCGACTTTTAGGGAATCCTACACTTAATATTAAAGCACTTAATGATAAAAAAATAAAATGGATTGTCGCTACTGATGGTCTTAGTTCTAACTATAAACTTGATCTTTTTGAGGAGATGAAAATATCACTTTTTATGCATCCATCAGCACCTCTTTTGAAATTTGCAAAATCTTTACTCGATGGAGTAACTATTCATGCTGCAGAAGCATTAAAAATCAATGCAGGAGAGATTTCTGAAGGTAAAAATGCTGATATGATTATCCTTGATTTAGATTCAGAACCTACAGAAGAGTTAGCAATTCACCTTATTCTTCATCGTTATAATATCTCTAAAGTTTACATAAATGGAAAACTTGAAAAAGGAAACTTATAAATATGAACTTTATTAAAAAACTCTTTTTACCCATAACTGTACCTATGAAATTTATACAAGATCATTTCAAAGCAATGCTCTTTTTACTTCTACTCTTTTTTCTCTTTGAACCTCAGAGTGAGCATGAACTTTCACCAAACAACCTAGAAGAAATTCTTTTAGTTGGTGCTATCATGGATTCATCAGAAATCGTTGCTAAAATCAATAAGGCAACAAACAATAATGCTATTAAAGGTGTTTTACTCACAGTAGACTCTCCTGGTGGAGCAGTCCCTCCTTCAATAGAGATAGCATATGCAATTAAACGTTTAAAGGAAAAAAAGCCTGTTATAGCTTATGCAAAAGGTACTATGGCCAGTGGTAGCTACTATGCTAGCATATGGGCAGATAAGATCATCGCAAATCCTGGTAGTATGATTGGTAGCATTGGTGTTATTATGCAAGGGACAGATTTAAGTGGCATTATGAAAAAAGTAGGTATAAAATCACAAGTTGTTAAAGCTGGAAAGTATAAACAGTTAGGAACTCCAGATAGAGCTTGGACTGGTTTTGAAGTAAATGAACTTAACAAAGTTATTCAAGGGACCTACGATATGTTTACTAAAGATGTAGCAGATGCGAGAGGTCTTGATGTAACAAAGCGTGATACCTTTGCAAATGCTCATATATTCACCGCTCTTCAAGCTAAGAGTGTTGGACTTGTGGATTCTCTAGGTGTAGCTTATGATGCTAAGCTAGAATTAGAAAAATTATCTGGTGTTTCAAACCCTATTTGGAATAAAGAAGATAAGTTTGATAAACTTATAAAACAGTTAACTGCTACTACAGCAGTAACTCTCTATACATATTTTCCAAATATGACACTAAAGTAGACTAAAACTCTATTGGCATAGAGTAATAAGCCTGAATAAGAGTTTCATTATCAAATGGTAAAATTGGAACTCCAGGAGGATCTCTATAAAATCTATCTAAATCATACTTAACATATTTAACTTTTAAATTTAAAGAAGAATTTTGAGTTAAAAAGTCTGTTTTATATCTCACTAGACTTTCTAGATTATCTTCTAATGTTGCAAGACCTGCATTTGCCATATATCTTTTTGCTTTAAGATAAAGAGACCAATCTTTATCAATTGTATACTTTAGTTCAACTTCAATAGCATTTGATGCTTCCCCATCATCTGAGTCTTGTCGAGTATAACCTCTATTAACAGGAGTATCATCATCCATTTCAATATAGTAAAACCCTAAGTATGCATTTGTAGCCAAACTAAAAGTATCGTTTTTATACTCATAACCTAAGCCAACATGTTGTCTTATCTCTCTTTCTATACAGCTAACTGTATTTTGTTTGTTATCAAAAACTACATACCACTTTAAAAGATTCTTATCGTTTATCGAATAAATTGGTCCATCAATATCAATTAAACCATCAAACCATACAGGTATATGATCTGGATCCAAATGATCTTTATCATAATCTAAGAATGCTTCAAACTTAGCGAATATATTGATATTTGAAGCGGTAGTATTCTTTACATACACTCCTAGATTTAAACCTAACGTATGTGATGTGTCAGTATCTGTTGCGTCTAATACAACATCATTTACTATGTTAGAAACCATAAAGTCTTGAACCCCTGCTGTGACACCGAATTCTGTTGCACTTAAAGTATTACTTAAAAGCAGAAGGGAAAGTATAATCGGATATTTAATTGTACGATTCATAATTTACTATTTAACAATTTCAACAACAGTATCTCTGTTTTGAAAAATTCTTTCAACTCTATCTTGCCAAAGTACTCCAAACTCTTTTATCTCATCCTCAGTTGCACTTTGAGACATTAGTTTTGACATTAGAGGCATCATAAGAGGATCTGCTTTAACTGGTTGAGGATTATAAGTAACTTCTACACTTGTTCCATTATCCACTCTTGTAAATCTTGCTGAAGAGCTTATTTCAACATTATAATGCATTAAAGAGTGTCTAGCAAATTTTCCTTGAAGACCTTTGAATCCACTCTTATCTGTTGCACCAGTTATATGAGAGACAACATTTCCAATAACACCGGCGACACCATCTTCTAAACTCTCCTCAAAATCTACTTTTATATTTCCACGAACTGCTTTCTCTTCACCATAAAGTGCTCTTAAAGCCGTTTGTGTAATCAAATAAGCTCCAGCTACAGTTGGGCAAGAGTGCCCTGCTGCTTTTACTATTTCTAAATAAGTAAACTCATACTCACCATCATTAAATGCACCTAAGACCTGAGAAAGAGGGTCTTTTACTTTTATTGTCTCTATTGTATTAAAAAAATCTGGATAACTCATAATATATTTTCCTTACTAATTACTTTTGCATGAACTACTACTTCATCACTCTGTACTTCAAATATATCATCTACTTTTAATGATTCTATATCAATTACTTGTGAGTTTAAAGAGAGCTGTGCAAAACCTTTTTTTGTTTTAAATTTTGGATTATTAGATTCTAACATTTTTTCTAAATTTGAAAGTTGATTTTGGGCAAGATTTAAATTTGATTGAATCATTTGAGGAAATCTTATTTCAATACTTTTGAGCTCTTTGGCAAAATTCTGAAGTTTATACTCCACACTCTGTCTAAAAACTTCTTTTAACTGTTTTATTTCATCTTGCTTATGTTGTAATTTTTTCTCTACTGAGTGTTGAGTAAATGATCTTTTTATATGTGAGAGTTCTTGTAACTTAGTTTGAACCTTCGATTGAACTAAATGACTCATTTGAGTCTGTATACTATCAAGTGTTTGATATAACTCATTTGTATCAGGAAGAGTCATCTCCATAGCAGCACTCGGAGTAGGAGCACGTAAATCTGCAACAAAATCACTTATCATCCAGTCAATCTCATGCCCTACTGCAGATACAATTGGAGTTTGAGCTTTGAAAATAGCATTAGCAACTATCTCTTCATTAAATGCCCATAAATCTTCTAAACTGCCTCCTCCTCTTCCAATAACAATAAAATCATACTCTTTAGTATCAGCTACATCAATAGCAGTAGAGATAGCATAAGCAGCTTCATTTCCTTGGACTAAGACATCATAAATATCTATTTCTAAAGCTCTATAGCGACCATTTGCAACTCGTAACATATCTTGAAGAGCTGCTCCTGTTGCTGAAGTGATAAATGCTATTTTTTTAGGGAACATTGGAAGCTGTTTTTTCCTATCTTCTGCAAAGTAACCTGCATGAGAAAGTTTTTCTTTGAGTTGTTCATAAGCTAAAGAGAGTGCACCCTGTCCTGCTGGTTCAATAGAAAAACAGTTTATTTGGTAACTACCACGGGGCTTGTAAAGAGTAATAGCAGCATTAATAACAACTTTCATACCCTCTTCTAAACGAAATTTTAGTCTAGAAGCATTTCCTCTAAACATAACACCGCTCACAACGGAAGAGTTATCTTTGAGTGTAAAATATATATGTCCAGAGTTATGAAAAGTGATACGGGAGAGTTCACCCTCAACAAGAACTTGATTAAAACTCGTCTCTAAAAGAGATTTAATCTGCTCATTGAGTCCTGAAACGCTAAGAGTATTCAATAAATACTCTTAGTTTTTACGGGCGATAAGAAGTGTAGAGATATCCATAGAAAAACTTTTTGTATAAAGCATTGTAAATCCAGCTGCTTCTAACTCATTTTGCATATTTTCAACAGTTGAAAAATCTTCTATAGAGTTTGGAAGATACTCATAAGCTTCTATATTTTTAGAGATAAAACCACCAACTTTTGGAAGTATTTTATTTGTATAAAAGTTCATAATCTTTCCAAGAAAAGATGGGTTTTCATTTTTCATAAATTCTAAGATGACAACTAAACCATCTTTTTTAAGAACACGATTAAACTCTTTTAAAGCATCTGTTCTTTCAACTACATTACGAATCCCATAGGTAATACTCAATATATCAGCACTTTGGCTCTCTAAAGGTATCTCAGTAGCAGGTGCAATATGATAATTAAATTTAGGGTATTTTTTTCTTGCTACATCTACCATTCCGACTGATGGGTCAACACCCACTATCTCACCAATAGCAACTCCTGATTTTTCAGAACGATCTCTCCAAAAATCCATCATATCACCAGTACCACAAGCAACATCTACTATTTTATCTAATGAATCTTTTGCAGAGTACTCATAAGCTAAATCACAAGCCTTTCGTCTCCATGATTTATCTACACCCATACTCATAACACGATTTGCTGTATCATATGTTGGTGCTATATCATCAAACATTGATACTATTTTTTCTTGCTTTTGTTTACCTTGGCTACTCATCTGTTTCCTTCAATTCTTTTCATCCACATAATTATATCTTGTGTCTCTTTTTCTATATTTAAAATTTCAAACTTATCATTACTATTTTCAAATCCATCATTTCCACCAAAACTAGGTGCTACATATGAGAGATAATAATCTACAATATCACGAGTCAAATGATACATATTTGATGTACCTTCAATCATAATATTTTTATAGTTTGAAAGTTTTGTAAAATCATCTTCTATAAAGACTTTTCGTCCCTTAACACCAAAAAGAGGAATACTTTTGTCAAAATCTTTTTCCCTAGAGTAGATTAAAATATCTGGTGCCCTTCCATCTACAAGTCTTGCATCAAGTGTAGGTCTATCAACTCTCACACTATTTCCACCAATAACAAGTAAATCACATACATCTCTCATCCTATGCACACTCTCTCGCGACTCTATAGAAGAGATTATTCCATCATCCATTGAACCACTTAAGCGCTGAGCCCACTTAAAAAAAATAAAATTGTTTTTTTGCCACTTATTAAATGGTGCTAAAAGTGCATCACACTCATCTTTTAAAAGTTCTGTGTAGACCATGCAATCATTCATACTAAGTATTAAGTTTCCAGCTTTGGCTTTTGGGTTCATATCATTAGAACCTACATAAACTTCTTTAATCCCTAAATCACTTATTAACCTCGCACAGGAAGGTGTTTTACCATAATGAGAACATGGCTCTAAAGTTGTATAAAGAGTGACATTGCTAAATATATTGTTATGATTAGATTGTAAATGTGTATGAATATCTGCTGAATCTGTTAATGCTAAAATATAAGCATCATCTGTTAACCTATAATAAGCAGATTTAAGAGCATTAACCTCTGCATGAGGTTCACCAGCTTTATGGTGTGCTTCGACTGCTAAGATCTCACCATTTTCTCCAACTACTGTACATCCAACAGCTGGATTAGGATAGGTAAGACCTTGATACGTCCAAGCTTCTTTAAGAGCAAGACTCATAAAGAAGTTTTTATCTATAAGCATTACTACTTATTACCACTCAAAGTATGTTTTAGCTTTATGTATGTCGTTAAACTCTACTTCAACTGTTTCATCTTCTCTCTCTACAAAAATTTTAGAGCCTTCAACTTTTGTTAAGAGACCTCTAGTTTTCTCTTTTCCTGAATGAAGAAGAGAAACTTTCTCACCAATACTTTTTTTAAACTGGTTGATGTTCATAAGTTTTCGCTCAATACCAGCCGTACCAACTTCTAGTCTATAATCACCTGAAACAGGTGGAGTAACATCTAAAAGAGGAGAGATCATATGTGTCAGTTCAACACAAGTATCTAGGCTAACACCCTTTCTTTTTCCATCTTCAACCTCAGTGGAGATAACACTTACACGATAAATAGTTTCATCGTTTTCACTCACAACTACAGTTTCATAAAGTTCTAAACCAATAGATTTTACAATCGAGTTAATATCACTTTCAAGACTCATCTTTAGGCTCCTTAGATATTTTTTTAAATAGATCTTCTAGCTTTTGTGTTTTAGCTAACTGCTCATCAAACTCAAAAGTAAATTTTGGACATCTATACCATCCCTGATCTTTCAGACAATATGTTTCAACAATAGGACGAGCTTTTCTTAAAAGTTTAAGATAATCACGTTTTTCTTGTTCATTTAATTCATGAGGATTTATATAAACTTTTGCATCACTTTTACCACGAGAGCAGACAACTTCTAAAATATCTAATTCATGAAGTCTTTTATCATTCATCGCACCAAGT
>Ga0256826_1001312_pt1 | contig 15467 bp, 11 predicted proteins | sample CV79metaG_FD_185975 | JGI IMG/M metagenome (GOLD analysis project Ga0256826, IMG submission 185975) | Hydrothermal vent microbial communities from East Pacific Rise, Pacific Ocean - CV79 | ecosystem: Environmental > Aquatic > Marine > Hydrothermal vents | place: Pacific Ocean: East Pacific Rise...
GATGATTAGGATTGTAAAAGTTCCGGCAGGTTTTATTGGTACAGCAGTGGGGCAAGTTTTTTATCAAAAAGCCAGCGAGCAATGGCAAAAAGATTATAATATACGCCCCTTGCTTTTAAAGAACATGAAAATAATGAGTCTGATAGGAATTCCTATTTTTACTGTTCTAGCTCTGTTTGGACCCCAAATATTTGCTTTTGTTTTAGGTAAACAGTGGGCTATTGCCGGGTCTTATGCACAAATACTCACTCCTTGGCTTTTGCTTAACTTTATGATTTCGCCTTTTACTGATATACCTCTTATTGCTAATAAGCAAAAGAAGTTCTTTCTGCTTAGTTTGGGAATGAATATTATGGTTGTTTTGGCTTTTGTGATAGGATATTATATCAATGAAAGTATTGAAACGGCTTTTATATTTATTAGTGTGTTTCAAGTAATCTTTCATTTATATTTGGCTTATTGGTTTTGGAATATTTCTAAAAAATAAGCACATGATATTTTTTATAATCTAATTAGGATACGGTTTTTTAAAATATTTCATCAAAATATCCAAATCGAAATCATAATTATTATTTTCCCAATCCTCTATATAATAGGGACCTTCTAAATTTTTGTATACAGGTTCAATAGTGTATTCACCCTTTTTATTAATCATACCCCATTTCCCTGCTTTCTTTACACGTGCATATTCCCCTTGAAAGCTAAAAGCATAATTATATTTCTCTTTAATGACCATATCCCCCTGATGATTTACAAAACCCCACAATCCATCAATACGGGCAGGTGCCAAACCCTCAGAGAAATCTTTTGCTTCCTTAAAGGATTTACTCATTTGTCTTTCTCCATTTTTATTATAGAAAAAGAAAACCCCATCGGCATCTTTAACGCGAATAATCCCACCGCTGCACGGACCAACAAAAGCAAACCAGAAATTGAGGACATACCTTCCTTTGGAATCTATTGCTCCCCAAACGCCTGATTTTTTAACAGCTACAATTTGCTCTTTAAAATCCAGGACTTCATCATAAATAAAATCGATTATTAATTTGCCTTTGGTATTGATAAATCCCCAGCGGCCATTTTTTTTAACGGCAGCAAAACCATTTACAAAACTGCGAGCATCTTTAAATTTATAATCCCCAAGAAAATGGCCGTCCTTATCAAGGAATCTGAGTTTACCTTTATATTCAACTAAATTAAATCCATTAGAAGAATTCTCAACTTTTGTGAAGCGGAGTTTGGTAATAAAAGTGGCCGTTGTATCAATAATTCTATACTTTAATCCAATTTTTACCCAAGCTACTCCATCAGAAAAATCTCCGGCATCGGAAAATGTTTTTTCAAAAACTTCTTCACCTTTTTGATTGATATAAAAGTGAAAATTGTGATTTGCTACAGCTGCAAGGCCATAATGAAAGTGTTTAGCTTTGTGATATTTGGGTTCAATTGCCCATTCGCCTTTCACATTTAAATAGCCTAGTCTATATCCTTTGGGTTTATACCTAAACAAACCATTTTTAGGTCTGTAAATGAGTGTTTTTTGAGATGGAGGAGCACTCAGTTCATAGTATTTTGAATAAACAAGATCAAATTTCTTATTCATTAAAATATGACCATCAACGTCTGCTATTTGCCAATATTTATTTTCTCTAACAAAAACTATTTGGTCTTGACTATATACAAACAATGAGGTAGTAAGGAACAGAAATACAATAAAACTCTTCATGGTTATATTTTTTATACAAGTATAAAAGTAGTATTAATCTACATTTTGATAGCGGATATTAATCGTGGAGTATTTCAGGGAATAGCTCCTTCATTTTGGAATTGAATTCATCAGGTGTTAATGCATCATTAACGGAGTATTCTCCTATTTTAGTTCTTCTAAGTGCAATTAAATAAGCCCCACTTTTAAGTTTAGTCCCAAAATCACGGGCTAAAGATCGGATATAAGTTCCTTTTGAGCAGACAATTTTAAAATCAATTTCCGGCATACGAATATCGGTAATCTCAAATTCCATAATTTCTATTGTCTTGGGTTTTATAATAACTTCCTCATCATTACGAGCATAATTATAGGCTCTTTTACCTTTTATTTTTATTGCAGAAAATATAGGAGGGGTTTGTTCTTGAACACCTGTGAAATGAATAGCTGTTTCTTGTATCATCTCCTCTGTAATATGTTCTATGGGATAAGTTTTATCTACTTCTTGTTCCTTATCAAAACAAGGAGTGGTGGCACCTAATAAAAAAGTACCGGTATATTCTTTAATCTGTGCTTGGTATTTTTCAATTTGCTTTGTTGCTTTTCCGGTGCAGATAATAAGCAATCCGGTTGCTAAAGGATCTAGAGTTCCTGCGTGTCCAACTTTGTTGCGTTTGAGTCCTGTTATTTTTTTCATTTGGTATCTAATACTGGATACCACGTTAAAAGAAGTCCACTTGAGTGGCTTGTCTAATAAAAAAATTTCGCCTTTTTGTAAATCCATTAAACTATGCTAAGTTGAACACCTGAAGCCAATAAGATTAAAATAATAGCCCCTACAATAATTCTATAGTAGCCAAAGATTTTAAATCCATATTTGGTAAGAAAAGAGATGAAAGATTTGATGGCAATTAAAGCTACAATAAAAGCTATCACATTACCAAATATAAGGATACCAATATTATCGGCATTAATAGCTGTATAATTACTTAGGAGCTTGTATCCAGATGCAGCAAACATAGTAGGTACAGCTAGGAAGAAGGAGAATTCAGCAGCGTTTTTTCTAGTAAGTTTTTGAGTCATTCCACCAATAATGGTTGCAGCTGAACGCGATACCCCCGGAATCATGGCAATCACCTGAAATAAACCTATGATAAAAGACTTTTTATAAGTAACGTTTTGCTCTTCCTCCTTGGGTTCTTTTTTAAACCATTTGTCAACAAATATCAAAATTACACCTCCAATAACAAGCATAATGGCAACTACTGCTACGTTTTCCAATAAACTATCAATAATATCGCTGAATAATAAGCCAAAAAATGCTGCCGGAATAAACGCAACAAAAAGCTTGAAATAAAATTCGAAACTTTGCAAAAATTTCTTCCAATACAAGGCCACAACAGATAAAATAGCCCCAAATTGAATGTTGATGATGAATGCTTCCACAAATTCATTGCTTTGCATACCTAATAATTTTTCAGTTATAATCATGTGACCTGTAGAGGAAACCGGGAGAAACTCGGTTAGTCCTTCAACTATGGCAATTATTAATGCTTCTATCCAACTCATGTTATTATTTTTTTGGTTCTTTCAAATATAATGAAAAATAATGAAATTAAAAAGTGAGGGAAGGGCCTTATTTTTCAATAATTTAAACAAATATTTTTTTTTGGTAGAGTGAACCTGAGAATAATTGAAGTTTTGAAAATTTATAACATCAAATTATCCACTTTAAGTTCATCTATTATTTATTTCGTTTCATGATGGCGTAAATTTCTACACCAAAACCTGCCAGAATAAGGATAGGAGCAATTGTTAATCGTTGAGTATTAAAAATACCTTCGTTGAAAACATCTGGAGATTCTGAGCCACCACCAAGCATAAGAATAAATCCCAAAAGCATGAGTCCCAAGCCGATTAATAAATATTTATAATTTGTTTTACCAAAAACAAATATTTCATTTTGTTCTTGAGATGTGGAGTTTTTATCGTTTTTATTCATGATATTATTTTTTCTGTGTTTATCTTTATTGATAGAGGTCTTCCGGTTTTGCCTTTAAATATTTATTAACTGCAGAAAGATTTGAAAACCAAGTGATAAATATACCGGCAAGAATAACAAAGCCAAATAACATGGCAAATAGGTTAAAGTCTTGTAAATTGACTAATTCGGGTACTTCTTGCATTAAGAAATAAAGAATACTCAGCAAAGCTAAAGAGGCAATTAATGCTGCAATTAATCCATGTAAAATACCGGTAAGTATAAATGGAGTTCGGATAAACCTTTTAGTGGCTCCAACTAATTGCATAGTGCGAATTAAAAACCGTTTTGAATACACCGATAATCGAATAGTATTGCTAATTAAGGCAGTAGCCATTATTAGTAGTAACGAACTAAAAACCAATATAAATAAACCAATTCGTTTTACATTGGCGTTAATCATTTCTACCAAAGACTCCTGGTAATAAACCTCCTTTATATCTTTGTTTTGTAATAATTCGGCTTCAATAACTTTCAGGCTGTCAATGTTGGCATAGTCAGCATTTAAGCGCAAGTCAATGCTGGGTAATAAAGGATTATAACCTAGAAAATCAATAAAGTCTTCTCCTAAATCTTCTTGTAATTCTTCGGCAGCCTCTTCGGGGGTAATATATTCGGTGTATTTTACAAACTCGGTAGCATCTAAATTTTTTTTGAGCTCCATAATACGAGCCTCTTTCACTCCTTTGTTCATGATAATACTAAAGCCAATATTTTCACGTACATGATCGCTGAGCTTTTTGCTATTTAGTACTAAAATACCCAGTAAGCCCAACATAAACAAAACCATGCTAATGCTAATTATGGTAGTTAAATAGGAAGATTGTAATTTCTTTTTGCTTACTTTTTTTTGCGGTTTCATCAACAAAATTATTTGAGCGCTAAAGTAATAAAAAGTGGGGAATGAAAGATTTTAATAATTGTTAAGTTTGGACAAGAAGTTTTATGTGCTATTTGAGCGGTATTTGCTGATTGTGTCATTGTTATTGGTTTTATACTGTGGAAATAAATCAGCAGTCATGCAGCTATGGATAGGAATAATATCTATTAAGTCGCCAACCTTTAATTGTGAAAGAAACTCACTTGATGCAGCAATGATTCCATGTTCTTGGCTCAAACTAATTACGGGAAACCCATTCAACTTATTTACTCCTTCATCTTCTTTACCAATTTTTACCCAGCCAAATATTTTCCGTCCTTTGAAATTCATCGATTCTTTTGATAGATGTACTCCTCCTCCATAAATAACAAATTCTTGGCGTTGGGGATAAATCCCAATGATGGGGCATCGAACTGTTAAAGCTATTTCATCAAACCTACAAACTCCTTGTGCAAATTGCATCATATCATAAAAAATGAAATTACCGGGTCGCCATTCATCAATTCCTGAAAAATTTGTGGCATATGTAGAGGAAGGTGTGTCGCCTAAACTGATTATCGTGTTTTTATAATGGGGAGTGTATTTGTTTTTAAGCGCAATCATTTTTCGCTTGGCTTGCTCAAATAACTGCACAACCATTTTTGCATTTTCAGCTGAGTATGAATTTCCCGTATGGCTTAAAAATCCTGCAAATTGTAGTTTTGGTGATTTTTTAATGATATGTAATAGAGTATCTATTTGTTCATCTTGTGAATAAGCTATACCACTACGGGCGTAACCCGTATCTATTTCAATAAAAAGGGAAATAGGTTGAATTACTTTTCTACTTAAAATTTGGCAGGTTTCTAACTGGTCAACTAATAAATTGAGTTTTATTATTTTTGAAAGCTCAATGATTTTATCTATTTCCAAAATATTAACAGGAATGGCAATTGTAATATCCTCCCAGCCATGATTGGCAAAATATTGCGCCATGTCTATTGATGAAACAGTGCATTTATTAACTCCTTTTTTTCTAAACCACTCTGCAATTTCAGCTGATTGATGTGTTTTAAAGTGAGGACGAAAAGCCAGGCCCCAATTTGCACATAAATTCACCATTTTATTGATATTTTTTTCTGCAATGCTTTTATTCAGGAGGAGTGTAGGTGTTTTTATCATTTGTCAAAGGTAATAAATGTTCATACTCTAAGTTTTGATATTATTTCGTTAATTTGCCAAATGGGAAATAATAATAAAAAGAACATTATTCTAGGTGCTGCCATTATTGGAGTTTCGGCAACTATGTGGGGATTTGATGGTATTGTACTCACACCTCGCTTGTCTAATTTGAAAGTGGCGTTTGTTGTATTTGTTCTTCATTTAATTCCTTTTTTGTTAATGACTCCTTTTTTATTCAAGCGTTTTTCATTAATCAAAACCTTGAATAAGCCGGAAGTATTTTCTTTATTTATGGTTGCTTTATTTGGTGGTTCTATAGGAACTATGGCAATTGTAAAAGCCTTGTTTCTGGTTAATTTCCAGTCCTTATCCATTGTTGTTTTATTACAAAAACTTCAACCGGTATTTGCCATTACTTTGGCAGCCTTGTTTTTAAAAGAAAAGCTCCGTACTAACTTTATCCTTTGGGCTTTGGTGGCTTTATCAGCAGGATACTTTCTTACTTTTGGATTTCATTTGCCACAGTTTCAAAAAGATCAAAATACTATTTATGCATCTCTATTTGCCGTTTTAGCCGCTTTTAGTTTTGGTAGTTCTACAGTGTTTAGTAAAAAGATTTTAGGGAAACTGGATTTTATTACGGCTACTTTTTTTCGTTATGGATTAACGGCAACTCTTATGTTTATTGTTGTGTTAAGTCTGGGAGCTCTTGATTTTGAAAATGTCACTTCCAATAATATTATTATAATTGGTATAATTTCAGCTACAACGGGTTCCGGAGCCATCTTTCTATATTATTATGGCTTGAAAAAAGTGAAGGCAATTATTGCCACCATTATGGAATTATTTTTCCCCATGTCGGCGGTTATTTTCGATTATTTTATCAATGGGCATGTCTTGAGTCCGGTGCAGTGGATTAGTGCTGCTATTATGATTTTTGCCATTATTAATTTAAATGCCGATAATACGAAAGCAATTGCTAAGCTTGCTCATAAAATGAAATTGAAGTCTTAGTATCAATATTTGCTAACAAAACTTTCATAACTTAGCAAAGCTAAAAACAACCTTTACTACACAAAACTATGCTCCTAAATATTTCGTTTCATTATGATTTTTATCCTTTATTAATTGTAGCAGCAATAGCTTGGCTCACACCAATTCTATTATCGGTTTTTAAACTAAAGAAAATCCCGGCTGTTATCATTGAAATTATACTGGGCTTTGTTGCAGCCAAATATTTTTTTGGAGGTTTAAGTGAAAATAGTTTGATTATTCTTGATTTTTTCGCCTTATTTGGTTTCTTGTTCTTAATGTTTTTAGGAGGTCTTGAAATTGATGTTGATCAAATAATAGCCTCTTTACCACGCAGGAGAATAACGGTTTCCCGTTTTTTAAAAAACCCTTTATTAGTTGGTTTAGCACAGTTTGTACTGGCAATTGTGTTTTCCTATTTGGCTACCATGGCATTGGCACAGCTTATTGAAATTCCAAACCTTTGGTATTTTTCATTAATCATGGTTACTACTTCGGTGGCAATAGTTTTACCTGTTTTAAAAGATAGAGGTGAAACAGGAAGCCGATTTGGTCAAATGGTTATTATTGCTGCTGCGGTTGCTGATATTTTAAGTATTATCTTGTTCACTTTTACAGCTTTTGTGATAAAGAACGGTTTTCATTATAAGTTGCTATATATTTTTGCGCTTTTTGTATTATTCTTTATTTTTTATAAGCTTATTAATAGAATTAAGAATATTCCAATATTTAAAAAACTTAGTTACCAGCTTTCTACTGCTGCATCGCAAATACGAATTAGAGGAGCCATATTAATCATTTTAGTGTTTGTGGTTATTTCGCAATATATTGGTAAAGAAGTAGTTTTATTGGGTGCTTTTTTAAGTGGTTTGGTGCTTTCGTCTATGCTACATAGAGAGAGGTCTTTGATGTTGATTAAGCTCGATGGGATGGGTTTTGGTTTCTTTATCCCTTTCTTTTTTATCATGGTGGGGGCTAATTTTGACCCCAGTGCATTGGCTGAGTTCGATGAATCTTTAATAGGCTTTTTACTATTGCTACTTATCTCGCTTTTTGCTATTAAAGTTATTCCGGCTTTGTTATGGCGGTCTTTGTTTGGAACAAGGAAAGCGCTTTCAGGAGGGTTTCTAATTTCGTCGAGATTGAGTTTAATTATTGCTGCGTCTGCTATTGGATTGGAGCTGGGTGTTATTACGACCGGAATCAATTCCAGTATTATCATTATGGCGGTAATCACTTGCTTTGCTTCTCCGGTGATTTATAATTGGCTATCACCCCTTAATTTAACAGAAGGAAGTAAAACAATAATAGTAGGAGGTAGCAGCACTGCTGTATTATTAGCCAGAAGATTGCATTTACATGGCAGAAAAGTTGTAATTATTGAACAAGATCAACAGCGTTATCAATCGATAAAAGAAAAGGGGATTAACACGATGCATAAGAAAGGATTAGATGCACAAACTTTTATTGACTTGGATTTAAAGAATGATAATTATGTTGTGATTGAAACAGGTGATGATGAACAAAATTTAAGTATTAGTAGAATGTTGAGAAATGAATTTCAACATGAAAAAATAATATCCAGAATTAATAAATTTTCTTTAGATCAAAAATACAAACAATTAGGAATAGAAACTCTTGACGAAACGCAAATTTTAGCTACAGCAATAGAGAATTTAATCATCCGGCCAACTACTTATCATGCTTTAGTAGAAACTTTTGAAAACTTTAGCGTAGAGGAAATATTTATTAAAAACAGAGCTATTGATGGAAAACAAGTAAAGGAAATTCCATTTAATAAAAATGCCATATTGATGATGCTAAAACGAGAGAATAGTTTTTTAATACCTCATGGGGAAACTTATTTAAAAACCGGCGACTTATTGATGGTATTTGGCACACAGACTGCTTTTGATGAAACTCGAAGAACCTTAGGCTAAATTGATAATAGTTTGATTTATTAGTACGGAACGAATGATATAGAAATTAACATTTGTTTCGTTTCCCTAATACCCATAATTCCACTTCTTCTTGACCTCTATAACTCAAAATTCTTTTAGTGCTTTTTGAAGCATTTTTAACCTTCTTTTTTAGTAATTCTTTTTGGAGGAATTGTTTGTTTTTACCTAACTCCTCCTCAACAGGATGCAAATGGGTAGTTTGAGTTATTTGAGCCAAATTGGAAAAGATGATGACCAAGCGTCCATTGGGTTTTAAGTGATGATAGGCTTGCTCGAAAAAACGTGGAAATAAATCTTCAGGATAATACATGGCTTGATCTATCCCGATTACATTCCGATTGATAGGTAACCAAGGAGGATTAAAAATAATTAAATCGGCTTGCTGCTTCTCATCAACAAATAAGTCGCCATATTTTAGTTGAATGTGTTTTCCCAGGTTTTTGGTTTTTATAAAATCTTTTAAGCCAATTATTGCATTAGGATTAGTATCTGTTCCTATTATATTACTGAAACCGTATTTGTGAAGTTGCAGACTCAAAACACCACTGCCAATTCCAATATCATAGGCTAAACTTTTTTCTCCCTGAAAATTCTTCAACCATTGATCAAAAAGCTCTAAATGCTCGAAGCGAGTGGGGAAGTATGTGCCATACCAAGGATATATCTTTTTTCCTATTACCGGAATATTTATACCTTTTTTATACCATTGCCAAGAACTGTTTAAACCTTGTATTTGGGGGAATGATAGTAAGAAATTTTCAATATTTGGATATAGAATCTTTAGCCAACCAATTTGAGGAGCCTTTTTCACACTAAGATTATTATCGGAAACTTCCAATAATAAACAATTAGATAGTTGGTTGTATTTTTCTCTATAATTGCGTTGGGTTTTAAAGGAATTTCCAGAGTACTGTTGCAATAACTCTTTTTTTAACTCTTTTAGTATTTCTAAGCCACTGCTATAAAAATCGAGCACCAAAACAAAATATCCCTCTACCAATGCCTCTACTGCATAGGAAGTCTCCATCCCTTTATGATAGCCTATTACGTCAATATCTGTAATAATTGGTTTTGGCCGATTGGCTACTAGTTTCTTCACTTGGTTTTAATTAGCTTTATTGTCTCTATCTCTTAAATACCAGCTCATTTGCTCTTTCAGAGTACCAGTCGATCATCATTTTTCTGAATTGCCTGTATTCTTCTGTGGTTAAACTTTTGTTGTTTAACTGAAAATCTCTTGAGTATACATCCATTCTTGATGCAGGAACTCTAATTTGTAGCATATCAGGATTTATTTTCAAATATTTACTCACCTTCACTCGTCCATCTTTAAGAGCTATATTTATATGCATTTCACCAAAGTTTTCTTTATAACTGATATGAACTTCTGGTCCTATCCAGTTAACACTTTTGGGTAAAGTGATATCGTATTGATACTCCTCCTCAATAGCTGGTACTACCAGTGGAAAATCTCTTTGGCTCACCAAGGTATTGAAATGATTTTTTGCAATCCCATTATTAATATGGGGGATGGTCCAGAAATAATAATTTTCTTGTTGTCTTAATTCAGCATCTCCCTTTATTATAATCTGTAAATCTCCTTTTAGGTCTTTGTTCAAAATGCCTTTTATAGCATCTTTTTCAGAGAAAGGAATAGGAGAGGAGAAATAAGTTTTTATTTTTTGAGTGTCCTGTGAAAGTGCAATATTATCCAATAAGGCCCCTTCTAATTTTAAATTCATTTGTCCATAAATTTGATTGCCGGGATCAATGGTTAATTGAGCATTCAAGTGAATAGCTGGATGATTCATTAATGAAATAGGGTTTATTGTTTTTCCTGTAATGATATTAATAATAAGATGATTTGGATAATTCAACTCTAAAGTTTTCCCGTTGATAGTATTCGCCGAAAGGATGATTCTTTCTCCATCCTTAAAACTAATAATTACACCAAAAGCGTCTATATGATCTATAGTTTGTGTAGGTGCTTTCCACAAAGCGAGAGGATAAAAACCAATAATATCAGCATTTAATCCGGCAGATTTTAAAGTCTTCCAAAGCAAAGCTGTTTTCTCAATTTGGCTACCAATATTGGCTTTCCATACTTGTTCTGCATCCTCTAATTGGTAATTATTCCAGTTGCCGGGGATATGATTAAATGCTATATTATTTACTATATATTTCTGTAGGGCTAAAGACAATTCTTTTTCACTAAAAGTTGATTTTTTCAGATCCTTGATGAGTTGATCAGCTTCGGTAAATTTTGTCTCTTTAAATGCTTTTTGATTGGTGAATGCTTTCAGATTGGTTTCAAAATTGGGAAAAGTAGAGAAAATAAGTGTTGGTGCAGTCTCAAAATAAGGAGGAGAAGCTGGTTCATATGATATCGCTTTCAGGTTTTGAAAATTCCACTTATAGCTTCGGTATTTGCCATCAGTATATTCGGTAGGTTTCACATTGGAGTTCAATAAAGTGAATTTCAAATTTCTTCGTGCAGGGACTTTAAGTATCAGCTCGTAATGATCTATTGGAACTCTTTCTGCCATGAGTTCTGTTTTCAGCATTTCTTTTATAAAATTGGGTTTAGAAACAATGCTATAATCCAAATAAATAGTGGCTCCTACTTCCAAAGCGGTATGGGTTACCACCATTTCGCGCATTTGATTATAAGCAGGATAGTTGGCAGCTGCCCGGGGCAATACCTCATTAAAGGCGTTCTTGGGAGTTTCTATTTTCTTTCCATTAGCCATTATGGTATAGGAATCATGAATAATCAGTTTTTGAAAATCCGGATTATAAACAATAAAAGTTTCTCCAAACATGCGGTTGAATGAATAATGCGTATTCAATTTGAGCTCCTTTTGGTATCTATACTCTATACTGCCATCGGTTTGAAAAGTATATTCTTTCTTAATTTTTTTGTAAACAGCATCTGTTGATTGGGCAAAGCTGAATCCGTAGAATAAGATAATGGCAAATAATATGATATATTTTTTCATTTGTTTTATTTTTTCAAAATTACTTTTTGGTCTGAATAATTCTTCTGATTGAGCACAGCTTTGCGAAAGGCCGGCCATTCATCGGCTTCGTATACACGTTTGCCATAGCTGGCAGTTTCGGTAAAAACCATCTTTTTCCCCTTTAATTGATAGCCCCCTTGAAAGCTGATATATTCCGCTGATACGTTTTCAGAGTCAGGAATAAAAACCACTTTAGAGTATTTAGGAAGAGTAATTTCCTCTTGAATTTCCATCAATCTGGAACATCGATCTTTAAATCCAAACTTCTTAATTTCAGCGGAGGTATTCACATATAAATGACTCATGGCTCTTTTATAAACTCCTTGAGCTAATGCAGGAGTAAAAATAATTTCGTTTTCAGTAATCAAAGCAAAGTGGGGTATCTCGTAGTGATAAGTAATAGAAACGGGAGCATCCAAATATTTATCGCTGTCGGTATAATCTACCTTTGTTAAAACAGCAGCTGGGTTTAATTTCAGTAATTCTTTTTCCAGGTTCTTCTGCCATTTGGTTCTCACATAATATCTAAATACTCCTCTAACTGCGGCATCCGATTGCCCTTCGGCAGTAATAGTGAAACTTCCTTTTAGATTTCCATTCTGATCTATCTTAGATTTCCCTGTTATTTTTATATAATGATTTTCAGGTGGAGAGACAGGAGTGTATTTTAGGTCGGCACCATTGGGAAGCCCCATTAAATAGCCCTGTTGTTGTTCGGCACTTGACCACAGTTCACGAACGCCCGGGACCCAAGTAGGGTCAAGCATTTTATATTCACCATTATGTAATTGAACTACGGTTACCGAATGATTGAACTGGTCGGCAGGAACATCATCAATCCTTTCACCTGCCATTGTCATGGCAGCATAAGAGTTAAACCCTGCTGCACGTAGCATGGAAATGAGCAGGCTGGCTTTGTCCTTGCAAACTCCACATCTGTCGGCAAAGTTCATTTTGGAATTGTGAAGAGTATACCCTTCGCCTTCGCCCATGGAAATTCCCGAGTAACGCATATTATCTGCTACCCAGTGCGTGAGAACAGAAATACTATCCAATTCGTTTTTTGCGTTTTTTACTAAATTATTTACAAATTCTTGCACCTCGGCAGTGGGTGTAAAAGCATCATACTCCTCATTCACCGTATAAAACCACTTTCCTTTGGCATACCAATCGGGACTGGTAGACATCAAAAGTTTGGTGTTCACATTATTCCTGCTCACCATATTGGGTTCTCTTTCGGCTGGTTCTATATTCTTTTTATAGAAAACATATTTTATTTGATCACCTTCATAAGTCATCTTGGAACTTAATTCGCCATAAAACACTTCATATTGTAATTTTTTATTTGATGGTGTATTCAGAATATATACCTTTTCCAGCATGGGCTCATTGCTCCAAAACGGCACAATATCGTAAAAATGTCCACGCATTGGGGGAATGTATTTATCTTCATCATTAGCCGATTGAAGCAGGGCATAGGTATATCCTTTTTTAAAACTGACAATTTCCAAGGCATCTCCGGGTTCCAACTTCCCAACTTCTATCATCTTTTCCCTAGCTCCCCAATAGATAGCTCTTGCAGGAGCAGCATAATCTAAAATTGGATTGTCAATAGTTTTTATTTTGCCATTGGCTTTATAAACCACTACTTTTTGAATTTCTACATACGCCGATAAAGGATCATAAGCTACTTTTACTATATGCTGTTGTTTGGCTCCCTCGTAGGTGAGTATTTTTAGGAGCTTATGCATTTTGTAATAGCTCAACCCGGTGGCTTGCATTTGCACTTGAGTACTGTCAAATATCACCAGCACATTGGAATGAGGATAATCATCGGTATTGCCTGCTTTTGAAATTAACTCTTGATTTGTTTGTGCACTTGCCCAAAACCCTAAAAGAATAAATAGGAGGAGTGTAATTTGTTTTTTCATTGGTAAGAGTGTTTAAATTGATGCGCTAATGTAAGAAGAATTATCTTTCAATTATAATGGGTTTATTGCTATCTTTACCGTTGTGTTAACTTTAAGCTAAAATTATGAAAAAATTATTCTTCCTTTTGTTGATTCTCCCAACACTTTTAAATGCACAAATAGACGAATGGCATCCTTTCCCTGAAAACCAAACTGCTTTTTTTAAAAGTGAAAATTATAGTCAAACGCTTCATGTGGTAATAATTGATTCAATACATGAAACTGAATTGGGGACTGTTTATTTCAATAGAAGAAACCCTTTACATATTGAAACAACAGAAGATTACCAATTATATGACCCTAATCAATCATGGATTGGATATTCAACTTTGGTAGATAATGAAAAAGCCATTTTTCAAAATAAAGATGAAGAGCTCATGACAATTTATTTAAATAGAGAAAATCAAGAGCCTTGGATATTTTATACATACGAAAATGGTGATTATATAGAAGCTTGGGTAGAGCAGGTTCAAACCATGAATATTTTGGAAGATTTGGAAGATGAAGTCAAAGTTTTTAATTTCCAGAAATACGATGTAGCTGGTAATAATATTGAAGATGATATTAATTCTGACTCGTTGATTTTATCAAAAAACTATGGTTTTGTAAGAACATACCGGTGGGTAGAATTCCCTCATTTATCCCACTATCATATTTGGGGAATAGAAAAAAATGAATTGACTTATGGAGAGAAATGGGATTTGGATGAATTATCAGCCGGGTATAATGTAGGTGATGTTATTCATTTAGAAAAGAATCAAGATTACCAAAAAATTGACGAATACGTAGATAAAACGCTTACTGATGATTATGTTGAATATACAGTAAAAACAACCAAGCAAGACTACGAGTCTATTTCTTATGAAACCAGAAGGTATGATTTTGGTAAGATGCCAATGGAGTCAGAATTTGACGAAAATGGAAATTTCAAAGGTTTTAAAGTTGTTACCGTTTCATCAGAACTGTTTCAAGGAAAGCATAAATACACCATTTGGACTTATGATCATTTTGAATGGATAGAATATGAGGGTAATTATTATTGGGGAAGGGAATGGGATGTAAGCATGGGTTCAGGGCCTTTCGAGAATTGCAATGCTGTACATTATTACGATAATTTTTGCAATGGAGATGGTGAATGCTACGATATTGTATATTTTAATAATGGCGAAGAATGGGGTGTTCCATTAGAGTTTTCTGTTGATGATTACTCCATGATTAGACCGGATCAGACCAATATATTTACAAAATCTGATATTTTGGGTATTCGAATTGACACGATAAAAAGCAACGGATATGGAGCTTACAGATATTACAGTTATGCAAGTGGGCAAAAGTATTTATACAATGAGGAGCGTGAGTATGTAGATCCACAAGGAAGTTGGATAGGCATGTATGTCGACATAGCTATTGATGGCATCACAACATTTTATAATGAAAGGTACGAACCCATTGTTTTAAATCCAAATGGGAAATCTAATGATAGTTGGCAAGTTTATAAACACGGCAATCAAAGGATATTAGGAACAATTGGCGATATTGAGTATCAGGAAATATTACCAGGATTAATGGACAGTGTGAAAATAATTAACCTTAGTTCTACCAATAAGGATGGTAAAGCTTGGGAATCAGCGCTCCGATTATCTAGACACTATGGCTTACTGGATATTCCTCAATTTTATTCAAATAGCTTTCAATAT
>Ga0256826_1001313_pt1 | contig 15464 bp, 13 predicted proteins | sample CV79metaG_FD_185975 | JGI IMG/M metagenome (GOLD analysis project Ga0256826, IMG submission 185975) | Hydrothermal vent microbial communities from East Pacific Rise, Pacific Ocean - CV79 | ecosystem: Environmental > Aquatic > Marine > Hydrothermal vents | place: Pacific Ocean: East Pacific Rise...
ATTTCACCATCAGCTTTTGCAAGCATAATGTTGTCACCCTTGTTAACTGTACCATTAAAAATACGGCTAATACCGATTTTACCAACATAGTTATCATAATCAAGTGTAAATACTTGCGCTTGAAGTGGATTAGCAGCATCACCTTCTGGTTCAGGAACAGAATTTATAATAGCTTCAAAAATACATTTGAAATCGCCATCAGGATCTGCCATATCTAATTTAGCCATACCATCACGTGCAGCTGCATAGATAATTGGGAAATCTTGTTGATCATCAGTTGCACCCATATCAGCAAATAGGTCAAACATCTCATCAACAACACGATCTGGCTCAGCAGAAGGTTTATCAATTTTGTTAATTACAACGATTGGTTTTTTACCTAGTGCAAGCATTTTCTTAACAACAAACTTAGTTTGAGGCATAACACCCTCATAAGCATCAACAAGAACTAAAACACCATCAACCATTTTAAGAACACGTTCAACTTCACCACCGAAGTCAGCGTGACCCGGAGTATCGATAATGTTAATTTTGTGATCACCATAAGTAATAGCAGTATTTTTAGAAAGAATCGTGATTCCACGCTCTTTTTCGATGTCATTGCTATCCATAGCTCTTTCATCATGTTGTTCGTGAGAACCAAAAGTACCAGATTGCTCTAGTAGACCATCAACCAGTGTAGTTTTACCGTGGTCAACGTGAGCGATAACGGCAATATTTCTAATTTTTTGCATTAGGAGTTTCCTTTTAATATGGAAAATGTACTAAAGATACTGCTCTATATTACAAAGCTCTTTAGATATTTTTCGGGATTATACCCAAATAAATGTAATTTATAAGTTAAATAAGTGTTATACTTAGAGTAATATTACAATAGTGAGTATTATACAAAAATACTTTTCACTTTACTTAGAGTAAAAACCAAATAAAAAAGAGTAAAATGATTGATTATCCAAATAAATTAGAAAATATATTTGAAAAACTAAATAAAAATAATATAAGAGCGGTTATAGTTGGTGGTTATGTTCGAGACTCTCTTTTAAATATAAATTCTAAAGATATTGACATAGAACTCTATGGTATTTCCTCACTCTGCAAAGTTGAAAACCTTCTTCAAGAGTTTGGAGACACAAACAGTGTTGGCAAAAGTTTTGGCGTTTGTAAACTTCGATATGATGAACTTGATTTAGATTTTACTCTTCCCAGAGAGGAGATTAAAAATTCCTTAGGACACTGTGGGTTTACAGTAAAAACTAACAAAAATTTAAACTTTAGAGCTGCCTCTATAAGACGTGACTTTACTATAAATGCTATGGGTTATGATGTTGTAGAGAAAAAACTCTTAGACCCTTTTAATGGAAAAAAGGATTTAAACGCCAAAATATTAAGAGTTGTAAATGAAAAGACATTTGTCGAAGACCCATTAAGAGTTCTACGTGCTGTTCAGTTTAGTGCAAGGTTTCACTTAAGTATAGACAAGAACCTTCTCAAACTCTCTAGAAAAATGGTAAAAGATGGTGCATTAAATGAACTCTCTAAAGAGAGAATTTTTGATGAGATAAAAAAGTTTCTTTTAAAATCACAAACACCATCTATAGGTTTAGTACTATTAAAAGAGCTACATCTATTTCATTTTTTTGTAGAGTTGCAAAATTTAAGTGAAGAGGATTACCATATAACTCTAAGAAGAGTAGATAATATGAGTAAAATACTCAAAAAAAATAAAAACTCCTTGGCCCTTATGTTAGTTACTCTAACAAGTAAATTAAATAAATCTCAAACACTCTCTTTTGTCTCTAAACTCACAAATGAAAGAAAACTTATAGAAAAAATTCTTCTTCTTAAAGAGAGTGTTCTAAACACAAATATGAGTGATGAAGAGCTCTATAAAGTTGCTGAATTTAACTCTATAGAGTCTACACTTTTATACTATGAAGTTCTATACCCTCAAAACAAAGAAGCATATAAAAGAGTGAAAAAAAGAGCTATAGAGTTAAGAGTTTTTAATGAAAAACTTATACCTCTAATTCAGGGAAGAGATTTAATAAAAATAGGTATGAAACCATCAAAAGAGTTTGCAGAAATTTTAGCTAGAGCCTATAAGGCTCAAATGGGTGGTGAATTTAAAAATTTTGATGAGGCAATTTTATGGCTAAAGAAAGAGAGAATTTAATTTTTTCCTAAAATTTTCATTTTATTGTTTAACTCACTCATTCCATTAATATTTTTTAAACTTTTTTCTTGAGCATCTTTAAATCTTGAAGCATATATCTGTTTATTATCTGTGTCAAATTTTGTTATTATATCTTCATATAAATCTATAAAAAGTTGAATCTGCTCTAAAACTGAAATTGTTATTTTTTTATGTGCAGCAATAACTAGAACAAGTTCAAATGCTTTTCTTATTTTAACATCCATATCGTCAAGTTCTATGAACCTTTTAGATGTTTTTGAATCTCGCTTATTTAACTTTAACATCACTTCTTCAAGACCATCTTCACAAGAGTCAAAGCCTTTCATGTTATTTTTAAGGTAGGCTCTCATCTCTGTAAGATTCATTTGAGATATTTTTTTTGCTATTTCGCTCTGCCCACTAGAATCAGCATCTTCACCTTTGGTTCGACCAAGTATTTTTCCAAACATTTTACTTCTCGTTCATCTTTGAGCTATCTATTTCTATAACAGTGTGAACATTACCTCTAGGGTTAAAGTCAGCAACAAGCTTCAAATATTTTGGTTTTATTTTTGATTCAATTACACCATATATCTCATTTGCTACATTTTCATGTGAAATAGACTTTGTCATAAATGAGTTTATGTAGAGTTTTATAGCTTTTAATTCTACTACATACTTATCAGGAGTGTACTCTATGTAAATAGTTGCAAAATCAGGGTAGCCACTTCTAGGGCAGAGTGCCATAAATTCTGGAAGAGTTACTTTTATAAGATAATCTCGCTCATTCTCATTTGGCCATATCTCTAAATCTTTCTCTACATCAAACTCTTTAATCTCTTTTTCACCATATTTCATTTTAAGCCTTTGTATTATTATGTTTCATAAATTTTTTCTAAGGGTGCTAAATATTTACCCTGTAAATAGTCTATATTTGACTCTTTTGCTACTTTTAAAATCTCTTCTGATTCTATCATTTTCAACCATGTTTTCACACCTTTAGAGTGCGCCATAACACTATATCCATCTACTATACTTTTGTATCTATTTTTTTGAGACTCTTTTGAGTAGAGAGCATCAAATCGTACTATGTCAATATCTAAATCTCTCAAATATAAAAAACTTGTATGAATAGAGCCTAATCTATCTATAGCTATCTTAAAACCAAAATTCTTAAGAGATTTTAAAATACTATTATATCTTGCTATATGTGAATAGTACTCATTTTCACTTAAAATTACTGTTATTAAGTTTATATTTTTAGGTGACTCTTTAAACAGTTCTTCTACCTTTCTTAAGAAAAGAGGGTTTCTTAATGAAGTTGGTGATATATTTAAAGCATAGTTACTGCTATTTTTTACTGATACATTTATGACCTCTTCTAAAATCATTAAGTCATACTCTAAAGTTAAACCAAGTTTTGAAATTACTTTCATATAACTTTTTTGATATATTATTTTAGAGTTAAAAGATTTTAACTTTACAAAACACTCTTTATTTATACATTTATCATTTTCAAAAATATCTTGTGTCATAAGTATAAAAGTTCTGTTTTTAAGTGCATTAATTACCAAAGACTCTAACTCATTTGGATTTATACTACTCTCTTTATAAGTTGATTTTTGAGACCTATTTAACTCTTGTGACTCAAAAAGGTTCTCTATCATATACTCTAATTCACTTGAAAAAGATTTGTCTGTTATAGCTCCAGATATTTTAACTTCTATATCGTCAACTTTAAATTCACTTGCTTTAAGACACATCATCTCTAACATAGTGTTATGTTGAAGTTTTGTTCCCTCTATTCCAACAACAAAATCGCCAGACTTTACATGACCTAAAGGAAAATTAACAATATCTTTTTTCTGAATATAGCTGCTTATCCATTTTGCTACTTCTAAAAGAACTCTATCACCATTTTTAATACCATAAGTGGCGTTTATATCATGTAAATTATCAATACTTACGAGTAGTAAAGTGTACTCTTTTTTACTCTCTATCTCTTTTTTTAAATAGGAATACAGATACTCTCTTGTAAAAGTTTTAGAGACGATTTCCGTTATTCTAATGTCAAAAGCACTATAGATAATATAGAGAATAAAATAGATACTAAAAAGAAGTATAAAAGTCGCTTCAGCGTAAAAAAGAGCTGTTATATTAATATCGTCATCTATTAGTGTATGTAAAAAAAGAGCAAGAACAAGAGCAAAAATAGGGAGCCCTATTCTAAGTGCTAACTTAAAACGGTACTCTCGTTCTTTTGTTTGTGGTAGTAACATTCAGTGGCGTTTAAACGTCTAAGTGTTTAACATCTTTTGCATGAGTCTCAATGTAGTTACGACGAGGCTCTACTTCATCACCCATAAAGAGAGTAAAAGCATCACTTGCTACTTCTGCGTCTTCAATAGTTACTTGAAGAAGAACACGGTTCTCTTTTGTCATTGTAGTTTCCCAAAGTTGATCAGGATTCATCTCACCAAGACCTTTATAACGCTGAATATATGAACCTTTTTTAGCATAATCTTTAATATTGTCAAGTTCCGTAACAATATCTTGCTCAAAACTTAAGTCCCACTCTCCAATTTTGTTATATACAAAATTAGCCTCTGTAAAATGAGGAGCACTAAAAAGGTCATCATTTATAAGTAACTCTTCCATCCCACCTTGTGTCTGAACAAAAATATGAATCTCATTGTCATCTTCATTAATTGTTTTAGTAAGAATATTGTTATTTATAGAAGTTAAAAATTCTTCTACTTTTACATATAAGTCTTTTGCTTTTAAAGAGACTAAATCTGGATTCTCTATAAAATGGCGAATTAAATCAACAAGAGCATAACGGCGTTCAAGAGCTGCTAAAGAACCTGCATAGTGATCAACCATCTTAAAAAATGCTACAAGGTCATTATGTCCAACACCATCAACATCTAAAGATTCAACTCCATTATCGATTAAAAAGTCATTCATCTCTCTGTCATCTTTAAAGTAAATCTCTTTTTTACCTTTTTTATAACGGTAAAGTGGTGGTTGAGCAAGATATAAATACCCTTTTTCTACAACATCACGAAAATGACGGAAGAAGAAAGTTAGTAACAGTGTTTGAATATGAGAACCATCAACATCCGCATCGGTCATAATAATGATTTTATGATAACGAAGTTTCTCTTCTTTATACTCTTCACCAATTCCACAACCCATTGCTGTAATCATATTTGTAATTTCATCAGATTTAAGTACTTTTTCTAAACGCGCCTTTTCAACATTTAAAATCTTACCTTTAAGTGGTAAAATTGCTTGAAAAACACGGTCACGACCCATTTTAGCAGAACCACCCGCTGAGTCCCCTTCCACCAAATATAGTTCACATTCACTAGCATCTTTACTTTGACAATCGGCTAATTTTCCAGGAAGTGTACCAACTGACATACTATCTTTACGTCGAGTTAAATCTCTCGCTTTTTTAGCCGCTTCACGACCACGCGCTGCTGCAAGAGCTTTAGCAACAATAGCTTTTGCTTGAATAGGATTCTCTTCAAAATATTTACTTAACGCTTCACCTGTTGCTTTTTGAACAAGTGGACGAACATAAGTATTTCCTAATTTTCCTTTTGTTTGACCCTCAAACTGAGGTTCAGGAACACGCGCAGAGACAATAGCAATAAGACCTTCTCTTACATCATCACCAGAAATTTTTACATCTTTCTCTTTTGCAGCACCATTTTTAGCATTATAGTTAGAAATTACACGCGTTAACGCAGCACGAAAACCTGCTTCGTGAGTACCACCATTTGGTGTTCTAATGTTATTTACAAAAGATGCAAGTTTCTCTTCATAAGATTCGTTATACATAAGTGCTACATCAAACTCAATATCTTCAACTTTTTGTGTAAAGCTATAAACATCAGCAACTGTAGTTTTTTTGTTCATGTCAGTAACATACTGAGCTATACCACCTTCAAAGTGATAAACCTCTTTAGTTCCTGTTCTTTCATCATTAAATTTTATAGTAATAAATGGATTTAAATATGCAAGTTCTTTAAAACGTTTCGCTAAATACTCATACTCAAATGTAACAGTATCTGTAAAAATTGTAGCATCTGCTGCAAACTCTATCGTTGTACCTGTTTTACGCGTTGTACCTGTAACTGCTAAAGCTTCTTGAGGAATACCCTCTTTAAAATCTTGCTCATGAATTTCACCTTCACGGAAAATAGTCATGTGTAAATCTGATGAAAGAGCATTTACAACAGAAACACCAACACCATGAAGACCACCAGAGACTTTATAAGTATCTTTGTCAAATTTACCACCAGCATGAAGAACAGTTAATACAACTGTTGCAGCACTCATACCTTCTGTTGGGTGCATATCTGTAGGAATACCACGTCCATTATCTGAAACTTTACAAGTTCCATTTTTTGTAAGAGTTACAGTGATAGTATCACAGTGTCCAGCCATAGCCTCATCAATAGAGTTGTCAATAACTTCATAAACAAGGTGGTGTAATCCACGATGACCAGTATCACCAATATACATACCTGGTCTTTTTCTAACAGCCTCTAGTCCCTTAAGGACTTTAATATTACTAGCACCGTAATTTTCCATTACCATTCCTACTATTTATATTGCATTATTGAGGTGATTTTATCTAAATTTAACTAAAAAGAAGTTTTAAGGAAATATTAAAAGAGAAAAGAGGCTCTATTAGCCTCTAAAAAAGGGTAATTCTATATTACTATTGGCATTACAACTGTTTTAAAATTTTCATCACTTAAAATAAAAGGTAAGTTACCTTCATTAAGTCCTATAGTAAATTCTGAGTTGTTTATAGAGTTTAAAAAGTCGAGTAAGTATCTAGAGTTAATAGCTATAGAAAAAGTTTCATTAAAGCCTGTATTATGTCCGATTTCTGTCTTAGCTTCAATATTATCATCACTTAAAGATTCAAAGGTAATTGTACCTTGAAAAAAAGTAATTTTAACATCTGTAGAGATTGTCGTTATCTGTTTAATAGAATCAATCATTAATGCTTTTGGTAGAACTAATGTGTTAGCTATTTCTTTTGGAATAATTCTTGAGTACTCTGGAAATTTACCGTTTATAAGTTTTGTAAAAAATGTATATTGCTCTGAGTGAATTATTAAGTTTGTTTCATCATAATAAAGTTCTATATTATTAAAAAAGAGTTTTTGAATTTCAACTATAGCTTTTCTAGGGATAATAATAGAGAGTTGATTTGAACTCTCATTTATAACATTGACAACAGCTAAACGTCGAGTATCTGTAGAAGCAAAATTTATATAGTCTTCTTTAATATCCATTACTGCACCATTAAGTTCAAACTTTGGATTATTTGTATCTATGGCAGGTGTAATTTTTTTAAGTGATTCTATTAGTGTATGCGATTCTATAGATATACGCGATTTTCCTTCATAAGTTGGAAATTCTGGAAATTCTGTAGATGAGAATGTTGGTAGTTTAAAGTTAGAGTGTGCTTGAGAAATATGTAAAATGTTATTTCTTACTTCTAGTTCTATTTCACCATCTTTTAATATACGAACTATATCTAGAAATTTTTTACCATTAGCTGTAACACTTCCTTCGTTTGTAATAGTAATATTATTTGTTTTTACTAAAAAGCCTATTTCGTAATCAGTTGCTTTTACAGTTAGTTCTTGGTTTTGAACATTAAGATAAATATGAGAAGTTATTTGTGATGTATCTTTCTTTTCTAAAAAAGGTCCAGCATGAACTAGAATGTTTTCAATGATTGATTTTGAAACAGTTATTTTCATAATGAAATTCCTATCTATTAATATAATTTTTAGTATGTAGTAGTAGGGGGCCGTGAATACGTGAAAATCACGGTTTTCCCCCTATTTTAGACTCTTTAGAGCGTGATGAACGCCTATGACCCTATTCACGTGTATTCACTTTTATGATTATATCTTTTTTTAAGCGATATTATTCAGTATATGTAATTTTATTAGTTAATTCTTCTATTTTTACTTTAAAATCTTCATCATTTTCCATAAGTGAATTGATTTTTTTAAGTGTATGACTAATTGCGGTGTGGTCTTTCATACCAAAATAGATAGCTAATTGAGGCATTGTGTTTTGAGTAAGTTCACGAGAGAGGTATATAGATATTCTTCTTGCATAAACAAGATTTTTACTTCTTCCTTTAGATTTTATCTCACTTGGTTTTATGTTTAGATCTTTTGCAACAAACTCTGTTATAGAATCGAGTGTTAAGTTAGCTTTATTCTCTTTTATTTGGTCTTTGAGTACATTTTTTGTAAAATCTAAATCTATATCTACATGCATTAGTTGAGAATACGCGTGAAGTTTAGAGAGAATACCTTCTATTTCACGAACATTAGAGTCAATTACTGTTGCTATGTAATTCACAATATCTTTTGTTAGTTTTACTTTATTAATTTCACATTTCTTTTCTATAATGGCTATTTTAGTTTCGAGTTCTGGAGGTTGAATATCTGCCACTAAACCCCACTCAAAGCGACTCTGAAGACGTGCTTCTAAACCTGCTATCTTTTTAGGGTGTTTGTCGGCTGTTAGAATTATCTGTTTTCCTTCACCTTTAAGAGCTTCAAAAGTATGAAAGAACTCCTCTTGTATAGACTCTTTGTTAGATAAAAACTGAATATCATCTATAAGTAGAACATCACATTTGCGATATTTCTCTTGAAAACGTTCCATGTTTTTGTTTCTTAAATGCCTTACAAAGTCATTTAAAAACTGCTCTACAGTCGTGTATATAACACTTTTTCCCTGATTTTGAAAAACATTTCCTGCGGCTTGCATAAGGTGTGTTTTACCAAGACCAACACCACCATATATAAAAAGAGGGTTATAGACTTGTCCTGCTTTCTCACTTACACTTTTTACTGCTGCATAAGCGAACTGGTTTGAACCACCTACCATGAAGTTGTCAAATGAGTGAGAAGGGTTTAAAAGAGAGTGCTGTGTCTTTTTTTGTTCAACAACTTTAGTCTTTACTTGTGTTACAGAATTTTTAAGTGAAATAGAGACAGTTACTTTTGTACCATTTTTAATTTCAAAGAGATGAGAAATTTTTTCAGAATATTTACTTTTAATCCAATTACTTACAAGTGCATTAGGTGCATAAAACAGTGCTAAATCACTAGTCGATTTTTTTGTATCGTATGTTAAATGTTTAATATATCGCTTATATTCAACTTCAGTTATCTCCTCTCTTAGGAGATTTAAAACTTCTTGACCTATATTCACGTAAACACCTTGTTTAATCATTTATACGTGAATAGTACAGAAATTATCCATAATTTAGGGTTAAAGATATGTGAATAAGTAAAATGCTTTCACGTGAATAGAGAGTTAATAGTCTCAATATTTGTAAAAATTTAGAAAGTATTACTATTGACAATTATTGTAATATTAAATATACTATTACAATATTAGAAAGAGGTAATAGTTTGAGATTAATAAACGCCAGATATAAACTAAATGAAGAAGAGATAGATTTTTTAATAGCTGTCATAGAGTCTATTAAAGAGGATAAAATATCTTTAGATATAAAAGAGTACGATTTTAAGTTCATAAAAAAAATAGTCTCTAAAACATTAGAAATATCCACAGCAGATGGACAGGACTTTATTAACTGGTTTACTAAAATAGAGTGTATTACTACAGAGTCAACACTCAATGTTATTTTAGAAGAGGAGATAAGAGATTTTTTAATCAAATTAAGTAGCGATTTATCAAGTATAGATTTAAAATACTTCTTTTCACTCTCAAGTAACTACTCAAGAGCTATTTATAAACTCCTCAAAACTTATGAGCATAAATCTCAAACAGTTGTAAATTTGGAGGAGTTAAAAAATAGACTACAGATACCAAAAGGTTTACAGCTTTACTCTAATTTCAAAATAAAAGTGTTAAATATTGCACAACAAGAGATAAGAGAAAATACTGATATATCGTTTAGCTTAGAAGAGAAAAAAGATGGTAAAAAAGTTAACTCTTTAGTCTTTACAATTAATAGAGAGAATACTTTAGAAAAAAAGATAGAGATAAAAAGTCCTGTAGTAGATGTTTTAGAGCCTAAACAAGAGAAAAAAGAAGAAATAGTTGTGAAAAATGTAAGTAGAGCATTAAGTAAAGAGAGTACAGTTCTTAATGAAGAGATAAAAAGAGTAGTTACTTTTTTTGACTACGAAAGAAAAAAATTACAAGCAAACTTTAGTAGAAAAGAGTATAGAAACTTAGATGGTGAGTGGTTACTCAGAACACATTTAAAAGAGACAAACAGAACTCCTGTTATGTTTTTTGATGCTATAAGATGGCTGTTTTCATCAAACCCACAAGCTACTTTTCACAGGCAGTATATAATGAATATAGGTAAACTTATAGAGCATTTTAATACTTTAGAACATCAGGCAATGTATTCAAAAGAGTCATTACAGTTTAATGAAGAGGCTCAAAGTTGGTATAATATATTTAAAAAACAGGGTCTAAAAGAAGACGAAATTTTAGAAAAACTAAAAGAGGGAGGGTTCATTAAGTGAGTATAAAACAAGCAAAAATTATAATAGATGAGTATGGACTTAATACAGATGAAGATACTATAGAAATAGTTTTAGAAGCTATAAGTAAATTTGGAAATGCAAAAAATGTTTTAATAGAGGGTTTAAAACCTGAATTTAAATACCTAAAGAAACTCTCTAAATTACTAGCGATGTTAGATGAAAAACAGTCTTATGATTTAGAAGCTGAAAAAATAGCTGTGTTAATGCACAATATATATAAAATTGTTTTAAAAGATAGTGAAGCAAAAGGTGAAGATTTTTTAGGACTTCTTCGTCGTATAAATGTACGCCAAACATTTAACCCAAGCGATATGGAACTATGGGTCATGCAGTATTTAGGTGGAAGGGATCTAATAGCTCAAATAAATTTACAAGACCCAAATCAATTAAACCGAAGAATACTCAATGCAATATCTTCTTATAAAAGATTACCTGAGTTAGAAAATAATTTAAAAATTGAAAATAATCAATTTCAAAATTTAAAAATAAAAAGAGATTAGGTTTTGATAATACTCGGTATTGACCCTGGTACGAGAAATATGGGGTATGCTCTTATATCATTAGAAAAAGGAAAAATTGCTTTAGTTGAAGCTGGACTTATAAAGATGAAAGCGGAAGACTTACAATTTCAAATTCCTCAAATGGTAGAGGGTTTGGCACGAATATTTGCAGCTCATAAAATTGATGAAGTTGCGATGGAAGATATTTTTTATGCACACAACCCTGCTACTACTATAAAACTTGCTCAATTTCGTGGGGCAATTATGTTAAAACTACTTCAAGAGTTTGGACAGTTTAGTGAATACACAGCACTTCAGGTTAAAAAAGCTTTAACAGGAAAAGGTAAAGCGAGTAAAGAGCAGGTAAATTTTATGGTTCGGCGTTTGTTAAGTATAAAAAAAGAGATAAAACCTCTTGATATTTCAGACGCAATAGCCGTAGCCATAACCCACTCACAAAGAGTGAAACTTGCAAAAAAGTAAATAATATAAAGGTATTTTAAATACCTATTTTCCTTCTATGAAGTAAAATCATAGTCTTTTATTTAAGTATTAAGTCAATATAATATCTTAAATTTGATACTAAAGAGAAGGACCCTATATTGAGTGAAATAAAGCCGATATTTTCTATCTGTATACCAACTTACAATCGTGGAAAATTAGCACTAAAATTAGTCCAAGGTGCTATTCCTTTTTTACAAGATAATTGGGAAATTCTTATACTAGACAATGCTTCAAATTCTGAAGTAGATGAGTATAAAAAAATAGAAGAGTTGTCCAAACAACATGCAAATGTACGTTATGTCCGTCATGTTGAAAATCGTCTTTTTCATGGAAATTATATAGCCTCTTTTAAGTATGTTTCTTCAAAATACTTCATGATAGTGAGTGATGAAGATATGCCAGATATGCAAAATATTCCTTATTTTATAGAGCAGTTCGACGAGAATGAAAACTTAGGAATCTTAAGAGGTTCTGTGGGTTATCAAGGTGACATACCTGTTGGAAACTCCTATGAGTGTGTGGACTCTTACTTTAAGTCAGGCGAAGAAGCACTTATGGGTTACTCTTTTTATAACAACTATCTTCCTGGTGTTATGTATAATATAGAACTGATAAATAAACATAATTTTGTAGATATATTGGAAAAAAATGTAAACTCTCATTTAGCTTATCCACATCTCTTTTTTGAACAAATTATTATCTCAAAATGTGATGTAGCACTCTCATCAAAAGTATCTGTTTATGAGGGTGAACCTCAAGTTGTTGTTGATGCAAGGGGAACTATTTTGGGAAGTAGTGACACTTTTATAGGTGTGTACTCTTTAGGAGATAGACTAAACCAGTTTAAAGTGCTTAGAGACTCTTCTTTGGAATCAGTTATCCTTATAGATGGAACATTTGATGGCATACTCTATTTAAAACTCTATTTAAAACTAATAGCAAAGTACTACTTTTTGATTACTCAGGTGCAAGAGCCTATGTATACACAGCATCATATTGATAACAGATATGTAAAAGATCTTTTTAAGAGTATGGTCTATGCTTCTGTTATGACTCATCAAGATTTAGAGGCGATAAGATCTGAAATATTTAAAATTTTAGATGATTTCTTTAGGGAAAACTACTCTATATGAAAGTTGTAATATTAGCTGGAGGTTATGGTACACGAATTAGCGAAGAGACTCATCTCAAACCAAAACCTATGATAGAGATTGGCGGAAAACCGATACTTTGGCATATTATGAAAACATACTCTCAGCACGGTTTTGATGAGTTTGTTATATTACTTGGTTATAAGGGTTACTATATAAAAGAGTATTTTGCAAACTATTTTTTACATCAAAGTGATATTACGATTGATTTGAAAACAAACAGTATGTCTGTTCATAACAACACTAGTGAACCATGGAAAGTAACACTTGTTGAGACTGGTCTACACTCTATGACGGGAGCAAGAATCAAAAAAGCTCAAAAGTATATAGGAGAGGAGACATTTCTTTTAACATACGGAGATGGCTTAAGTGATGTAGATATTGGTAAAAGTGTAGCATTTCATAGGTCACATAAGGGAGTTATTACAACTACTGCGATTCAACCTGAAGCACGATTTGGAAATCTTGAGATAGATGAGAACATGAACATTAGCCAATTTAAAGAGAAACCTAAAAATGAAGGTGGCTGGATAAATGGTGGTTTTTTTGTTTGTGAACCAGAAATTTTTGAGTATCTTAACGAGAATGATGAGTGTGTTTTTGAACAAGAGCCTTTAAAAAACTTAACTAAAGACGCTAAGGCTTTTGCATATAAACATAGTGGATTTTGGCAACCAATGGACACTTTACGAGATAACCAAAAGTTGAATCAACTCTGGAGAGAAGACAAAGCACCATGGAAATCATGGTAGATTATAGATACTCACAAATTTATAAAGACAAAACAGTTTTAGTAACTGGTCATACAGGCTTTAAAGGCTCGTGGCTATGTGCTTGGCTTGAGTATCTGGGTGCTAATGTTATTGGCTACTCACTAAAAGCAGAGACTAACCCAAATCATTTTGAACACCTAAACCTAAAAATAACATCTATAATTGGCGATATACAAGAGAGAGATAAACTTAAAGATGTTTTTGAAACATACCAGCCCGAAATAGTCTTTCATCTAGCGGCACAAGCAATTGTAAGATATTCGTATGTAAACCCAGTAGAGACATTTCAAACAAATATAATGGGAACAATAAATATTTTTGAAGCTTGTAGAAGTTGCAAAAGTGTTAAAGCCATAGTAAATATCACTAGTGATAAGGCATATCAAAACAGAGAAAAAGAGAATGGATATAGAGAAGATGACCCTATGGGGGGACATGATCCTTACAGTGCTAGTAAAGGTTGTGCAGAACTTATAAGTGCTTCTTATCGAGACTCTTTTTTTAAAGATTCTGGCGTTTTACTGGCAAGTTGTAGAGCTGGAAATGTTGTTGGCGGTGGAGATTGGGCAGAGGATAGATTGGTTTGTGATGTTTTTAGAGCAGTTGCAAAGGGAGAGAAAACCCAATTACGAAATCCTCAAGCACTTAGACCCTGGCAGCATGTTTTAGATGCACTAAGTGCATATCTCTTAGTTGGACAAAGATTGTTAGAGGGTGATGAGTCAGTTGCAACAGCTTGGAATTTTGGACCAGATGATAAATCTTCAATTTGTGTTGTAGAGGTTTTAAAGCTGATAAAACGCCACTGGTCACAGGCTCAATATACGATAAAAAGAGATGAAAAAAATTTCCATGAAACATCGCTTTTACGTCTGGATTGTTCTAAGGCTAAAAATGAGTTGCATTGGCAGACTAAGTATGATGTAGAAGAGACCTTTAAAGAGACTACTCTTTGGTATAAAAGTTATTATGAAAAAAATGAAATCCTAACAATACAGCAGTTAGAAAAATATATACAAGGATAGATAAAATGAATATTTTTAAAGATAAGAAAATTGTAATTTTAGAGATGGCAAACAACCACATGGGTGAAGTAGAACATGGTGTTCGTCTTATAAATGCATTTGGTGATGTATGTAAAAATTACCCAGAAATTGAGTTTATTTTTAAGCTACAGTACCGAGATTTAGATAGTTTTATTCATCCTTCTTATAAAAGTAGAGTTGATTTAAAGTTTATAAAAAGATTTGAAGACACAAGACTTACAAAAGAGGAGTTTGATGTTTTAATAGATGCAATGAAAAAGAACAATTTTAAAGTGATGTCAACTCCTTTTGATAATGCTTCTATACCTCGAATTGTTGCACAAAAGTTAGACTATATAAAAGTAGCAAGTTGCTCTTTTGGAGATTGGCCTCTTCTTGAGGAGATAGTTACAACAGATATTCCCATAATCGCATCAACAGCAGGCGCATCTCTTGAGACAATAGACAGTGTTGTTAGTTTTTTTAAACATCGACAAAAAGAGTTTGCCCTTATGCACTGTGTGGGAGAGTACCCAACGCCAAAAGAGAAAATGAATCTTAATCAAATAGATTTTATGAAAAAGAGATATTCTCCTGTAGAGGTTGGTCTCTCAACTCACGAAGACCCCGATAACTATGAGTTAGTAAAAATGGCAGTGGCTAAAGGTGCTACTATATTTGAAAAGCACGTAGGTTTAGTAACTGAAAAATATGCAATAAATGGCTACTCTGTAACTCCAGAGCAGTTGA